>ENA-UOIY01000012-UOIY01000012.1-human-gut-metagenome-genome-assembly--contig:-P114-NODE-12-length-296628-cov-13.692258_pt1 | contig 296628 bp, 228 predicted proteins | sample MGYA00242335_ERZ723882 | MGnify/ENA metagenome assembly ERZ723882 | reverse complement strand
TCAAATCCATTACCATATTCTTCCGCATTTCACTTTTTTGTAGTAACTTTGCATTAAAAAAAAACAATCTGCTCCATCAACCAACAGAACATACACTATTTATATTCTTGTAAAATCCTAAACGATAAAGCCATGAAAAATACATTACTTCGAACAGTCGTTATCTTCGTCGCTCTTTGCATTTATCCCAGTATCCATGCTTATGACTTTGAATGTGACGGATTCTATTACGACATTACCTCTGATTCGACAGTAAGTGTCACTCATGACCACGGAGATTTTTATAAGGGCGATATTTCCATACCCAATCAAGCTACGCATAATGGGAAGACTTATCAAGTCACGACTATCGATGATCGTGCTTTCGAAGGGAAAGAACAACTAACTTCTGTACACATATCGAATAGTATAGATTCTATCGGAGATTATGCCTTTTGTGCCTGTCCCCTACTCACACAAGTCTCGCTCGGAGAGGGAATCACCTACATGGGCAACGATATTTTTAGAAGCTCAGGATTAACATCTATTACCATCACCCGTAATGTATCTCAAATCGGCCTCTCTCCTTTCTCTGCATGTACCCAATTAACCGAAATCAACGTAGATGAGGCAAACCCTTATTTTTCTTCATTAGACGGAGTATTAACAGACAAAAACAGAACTACAATCGTTGCATATCCCGCAGGAAAAGGGAAGCGTTATATCATACCCGATGGAATCACGAAAATAGGGACACATTCTTTTTTCGCCTGTTATCCAATAACATACATTCATATACCCAACAGTGTGAAAACTATCGAACTTTTCGCATTCGCCTCATGCACAGATTTAGACACAATCATATTGGGCAATAGTGTAGACTCTATTGAAGTAGCTGCGTTTCGTATTAACGACCGACTAAAAACCATTTATTCTATGAATCCAATTCCTCCCGCAGCACATACCGGAGCATTTGATTCATTTAACTCCTTTTTCATTCAATGCACTCTACACGTCCCTGTCGGTAGTTTACAAGCCTACAAAAATGCAGAAGTATGGAAAAATTTCAAAAACATCGTGGAGAATGATTTCACAGGAATAGAACGCCCCTCACCGAACAAAGCAAAAATTTTCGGAAATAAGAATAGCATTGCATTTCGAAATATCGAACCGGATACAGATATAAGTATCTACGACACAACCGGGAAATGTATAAAAACATTTGCAGTGGACGGAGACTGCGAAATACCCTTCCCCAGCGGTATTTATCTAATCAAATATGCCGGGAGAACCGTAAAAATAATATTATAATCAAATAGGCTCAGTAAAAATCGGTGGAGGTAAACATGAATTTTAGCGAATGTGATGGACTGCATTTTCCTTCTCCCCTGCCGTGTCCCGTAGCCTTACGGGGTGTTGCGTCAGCAATATAGGAGAGACACCGAAGTAACGGCAGTTTCTGTGGAGAGAGATTGAAAAGATTTCATTAGTTTTTTGGGCTGTAAGAATTAACCCCTCCGTCCGGCAGACACCTCCCCTATATTTTGTTTGACAACAAAACACAAGGGAGGAGGTTATCGTGTTTGTTCTTCTCCCCTATTGTACGAAACATACGGGGTGCTACGTCAGCAATATAGGAGAGACACCGAAGTAACGGCAGTTTCTGAGGAGAGGAGTTGAAAAGATTTCATAAGTTTTTGAGCTGTAAGAATTAACCCCTCCGTCCGACGGACTCCTCCTCTATATTTTGTTTGACAACAAAACACAGAGGAGGAGGTTAATACCTTCCTATGTATCGTTAGATTATATAAAAGTACAATCCCCTCTGATTTCCTACTGAGAACCTATAAAGGAAAAATGGCACTATAAATAAAAAGAGATGTTCGGTAAAACATCTCTTTTTATTTATTCCACAAGACAGTTGTACTCTATTCTTATTCCTCGTCTTCCTCTTCTTTCATATTGTGGAAAACATTTTGTACATCTTCGTCTTCCTCAAAACGTTCGATCAACTTTTCGATAGAAGCGCGTTGTTCGGGTGTTACATCTTTCACATCGTTAGGAATACGTTCGAATTCGGCACTGACTATTTCATAACCGGCCTCTTCGAGATGGTGTTGGATATTATTATTCTCCGAGAACTCGCCATAAAGTACGATTTCTTCCTCATCGGCCTCCACTTCATCGACTCCATAATCAATCATTTCAAGTTCGAGATCCTCCACCGAGACACCCTCTTTGGGTTTGATATGAAACACACATTTGTGGTCGAACAAGAAAGAAAGACTACCGGTCGTTCCCAACGATCCTCCGGCTTTATTGAAATAACTGCGCACATTGGCGACAGTACGGGTCGTGTTATCGGTAGCTGTTTCTACGACGATAGCGATACCGAAAGGACCGTATCCTTCATAAACCACTTCCTTATAATCGCCGGCATCTTTCGACGAAGCTTTTTTAATAGCCCGTTCTACATTTTCTTTCGGCATATTCGCCGCTTTGGCATTCTGCATCAATACACGCAGACGCGGATTGGCATCGGGATCGGGGCCACCGGCTTTAACGGCAATAGAAATTTCTTTCCCAATTTTCGTAAATGTACGGGCCATATTGCCCCACCGTTTCAATTTTCTGGCTTTACGATATTCAAAAGCTCTTCCCATAGGATATCTTTACTTATATTTTATTAAATCGAATTATCTTAGCTGTGCCTCCAATTTCTGTTGAAGATTGGCTATAATTTTATTCATGATGGCATCTATCTGCTTATCGTTAAGCGTCTTATTCTCGTCTTGAAGAATAAACGAAACGGCATAGGACTTCTTACCTTCGGGGAGATTCTTCCCTTCATAAACATCGAAGAGATAGACCTCTTTGAGCAATTTACGCTCGCTTTCCCGAGCCACTTTCTCGATATCGGCAAAAGAAACCGCCTGATCGACCAACAAAGCCAAATCCCGTTTCACCGCTTGAAATTTAGGCAATTCGCTGTACAATACCGCATGTTTCGCAGCCATTTTCATTAGCGAATCCCAATTCAACTCGGCAAAAGAAACCTCGACATCGATATCGAAACGTTTGAGTACCTTATGCGAGACAAGCCCCATCTTTCCTAGTATCTTTCCTCCCCGGTTGCTATAAGTCAAAGCTACCGAATAAATCTCGTCGCTTGTCTGTGTCGCGATAATATCACCGGCGATTCCAAGACGGGCAAAAATATTCTCCACATAAGCCTTCATTTCGTAAACCGAAGATTTCTCATCGGCATGCGCCCAGCTTCCTTCCACTCGATTACCGGTCTGCCACAAAGCGAAATGTTTTTCTTCGGAATAACCCGACAAAACTTTCTCTTCATTATGAGCCTCCGGGTCAAAGTAATAACAATTACCACATTCGTAAAAACGCAAGTTGGCCCGACGACGGTTTATATTGTGTGAAATACTTTCCAATCCACCGAATAAAAGGGTTTGGCGCATTACATTCAAGTCATTGCTCAACGGATTAAGCAAAGCCACGCAATGCGCACGAGGCCAAACTTGCAAATCGTCGTAATAAGCGCCACAGGTTAATGAGTTGTTCATGATTTCATTAAACCCGCACCCCGTGAGCTGTTCCGAAACTAAATTTTGGAACTGGTGACTTTGGTCGGTAACAGTCTTATAAGAAAGGCTGGAATGTACCCGATCGGATATTTCGACATGATTATATCCATAGATACGAAGTAAATCTTCTATCACATCGACATCTCGCTGCACATCGACCCTATATGTAGGAACTTGCAACGAAAGTTCCTTTTCTGTTTCAGAAACGATCTTTATTTCAAGGCTGTCCAATATGCTCTTGACCGTATCGGCCGGAATATGTTTCCCGATGAGAGTATCGATTTTTTCATACGTAAGGGTTACAGGGAACGGAGCTACCGGATTGGGATATATATCCACAACTTCACCGCAAATCTCACCTCCGGCCAATTCTTTCACCAATAGAGCCGCCCGTTTCAAAGCATATAGAGTATCATTAGGATCGACACCACGCTCGAAGCGGAAAGACGAATCGGTATTCAATCCTTGACGGCGAGCTGTCTTACGCACCCATGTGGGATTAAAGCAAGCCGACTCCAAGAAAATATCGGTCGTATCGTTGGTTACACCCGATTTCAAACCGCCGAACACACCGGCGATACACATCGATTCCTTCTCATTACATATCATTAAGTCGTTGGAAGTCAACGTACGCTCTACCTCATCGAGTGTGACGAATTTCTCACCCTCTACGGCAGGTTTCACGATGACTTTCCCTCCGGCAATTCGATTCAAATCAAAACAATGCAGCGGTTGTCCGGTAGCATGGAGTATATAATTGGTAATATCCACCACATTATTGATCGGACGCAATCCGATAGCGGACAAACGTTGCTTCAACCAATCGGGACTTTCTGCCACTTTCACATTCCGCATCGTCACTCCGCTGTACCGGATACATGCTTCATGGTTCGCTACATCGACATCGATACCGCCCTCTTTTCTATCGATAGCGAAATCGTTTACCGACGGCCTGTGCAATCCGGCATCTTTACCCCTTTGTGTCAAATAAGCGGCCAAATCACGGGCAACGCCATAATGCGAAGCTGCATCGATACGATTCGGGGTAATATCCACTTCGAGGACATAATCGCTCTTTATGTTATAATAGTCTTTGGCCAGTGTACCGGGTTTTACCTCTCCCGGCAACACGATAATGCCATCGTGCGAAGTTCCTATACCTATTTCGTCTTCGGCACAAATCATACCGAAAGATTCTACTCCGCGAATCTTCGATTTTTTTATCGTAAAACTTTCTTCACCACTATACAAAACAGTACCCAACGTAGCCACTACCACGTATTGTCCCGCCGCGACATTCGCAGCTCCACACACGATTTGAACAGGCTCGGATTCCCCCAAATCCACGGTAGTAATGTGCAAATGATCTGAGTTGGGGTGATCCTCACAAGTGAGAACCTTACCGATAACCAGCCCGTTAAGGCCGCCCTTGATGGTTTGCACCTCTTCAATTCCACCGGTCTCCAAACCGATAGAGGTGAGAGCTGCCGAAAGTTCCTCGGGAGAAAGGTCAAAATTCACGTAATCTTTCAACCAATTATACGAAATATTCATAACGAACTAATTTTATCTTCTTTCTAAAAAACGCCGAAAAAGCCTTGAAAAAGCTCTTCCGAAAATTTTGCCAAAGTTAATAAGAAACTGTTTAAAAAGCCAAGCTACCGACTAATTTAAAAGGTTCTAAAAGCTATTTCTCAGCAGTATTTATTCTATTTGCCCCCGATGTTATCGACAAGAATCGAGCCGGTATGGGAGTCTCGAAATTCATCTCACGCCGTGTTACCGGGTGAGCAAAGCGTAATTTAACCGCATGTAGAGCCACACGTCCCAAAGGACTGCCATGCGCACCGTATTTGCGATCTCCGATAATACTATGACCGAGATCGTGCATGTGAACCCGTATCTGATTTTTACGTCCCGTCTCCAAATCGAGTTCTACCAACGAAAAACGGCTGTTGCCTCCCAATACCTTATAACGAGTAATCGCCAACTGCCCCTCATCGGGATTATCGGTCGAATAAACTTGGAAAGCCGCATTTTCGGTCAAATAGGAACGAACCATTCCCTCGGGTTGCTCCATCACGCCCTCTACTACTGCCACATATTTACGTTCCAATACGATATTGTGCCAATTATGCTGCAACTGTTCCTGTATCCCTTTGCTTTTGGCAAACATCATCAAACCCGAAGTATCCCTGTCGAGACGATGCACGATGAACAGCTTGTTCTCCGGGTTCTGGGATTTCACATAATCGCTGAGTATACTATATGCCGTTCCGGTCTTTATACGTTCTGTCGACATCGAAAGCAATCCATACCCCTTATCTATGACAATGATATACTCATCTTCATAAACCATCTTCAAACGATTGTGTTTAAACACACTGAAACCTCGCTTAAAATTAATTTTCAATTCGTCCCCGGCATGCAACATCGTGTCGAATTGGGTAACCGGCATATCATTGACAGCGACTTGCCGGTGAGACAGATAAGATTTAACTGTCGTGCGGCTTTTGTCTCCAAACAAAGTCAATAGATAATTCAGCAATGTATCATCGTGCTCTACTTTGAAACGCTTGATATCTTTTTCGGAAAACCGACGTAAGGGCCGTTTATCGGAAGGTTGGCGCATATTATTTATTTTTTGTGCAAAGATAGTGTAAACCAAGAGCAGAAACAAATTTATTTGGAAATGCCGAAGTATAGCCTATTTTCGCATTAACACGGTTCTATAAAAAAACAGTGAGAATAGACATGAATTCTAGCGAATGCGATGAATTGCGTTCCTCCTTCTCCCCTGCCGTTTCCCGTAACATTATGAGGTGCTGCGTTAGCAATATAGGAGAGACACCGAAGAAACGGCAGTTTCTGAGGAGAGGGGTTGAAAAGATTTTATAGACTTTTTGGCTGTAAGGGTTAACCCCTCCGTCTTGCGGACACCTCCCCTATATTTTGCTGTGCAAAACACAGTGGAGGAGGTTTAATTCAATCGCAAAGACAACTTCACTTCCCTCTTTTTATATGCTTCGAAAAAGTGTAAATATTAGTATAAACCATGCCCATTTTCTAATCGGGCAACATTCCCAATTTATCGGCGACACCCACGACAAGTCCCCACACAAAGAAACTGACGACACCGGCAATTAACGCAGAGAAAAAACCATCGCTAATCCAAACAGAAATCACCGTAACAATAATACTCAACAATCCTCCATACAAAATGATATACCCCATAGCCTTCCATATGAAAACCACAGCCGATAAAATAAATGCCAACACCGACCAAACAAAACCGAAAAATCGAGAAAAGCCATCGCCTACCCTTCGCCAAAACGAACGCCTCGGCCGGTGAGGATATCGCGGCCTGCCCTGTGAAATGATTTCACCGGTCGACATATTCACACGAGTCCCGTTACGCAACGTAATGATACGATCGCCCATAGCCCCAAAAACTATCTACACTCCAAGCACTCGGAATCTTTTTTCAATTTTACTCCATACCAACGGAGTATCGTCAAATGTCTATTCGGATTCCGATTGAATGGAGCCCAGTTGGCAAATTGGAAATCCCGACGATTGGCCCAAATATAATAATCATAGGTCAACTCTTCTATCAGCGAAGATATGCCACACTCGATTCCACGAGATAGCTCGTTCAATGCCAATTTTACCATCATATTGTTAATCGGTGCGATATCGGTCGATAATCCCACCTGAACCATCGCATGAGCATCCTCGTCCGACACATATGCCGGTATAACTCCCAACTCTCTGGCCCGACGCACATCGGTAATCTCGTCATTCTGATGATAAATAGGATTCCCCGTCAAGCAGGCATAACACGGTCCACCCGGTCTTACGCGTAATATATCGCCACCCTCGGCGCGAGTGACAGCCCTGCCAAACAATCCCACTTTACCCAATTTCACCAAACGGGCATTGATGTTATATCTGCTCGCATACTCGTCCGTCGCAACTATGGTAAGATCCGATTCTGCCACACATTTTTCAAGAATATCAAGCTGCTTATTCATATCGATATCGTAGGTCTCTACTTGCGCATACGGGTTTTTCAATAATATGGCATCTTTCACGGCATTTACTTTGAGCCGTCCCAATTCGTTCACCCCACAGATATGACGAGCGATATTGTGCAATTCTATACGATCGAAATCCATCAGTATAAAATGCCCTACACCGGCTTTCGCCAACTCGACGGCAATAGGTGCGCCACCGCTGCCTAACCCTACGATAAGGACCTTTTTCGACTCCAACGCTCCCACTTCGAGTAGCCCTTTACTGCGAGTATAAAGCTCACTCTTGCGAGGCACATATTTCACAACCGCCTCGATGATTCTTCCGTCATCGACAATAAAAGCACGAGAGCTGACTTTCGTGTCTTCGACATGAATGCAAACAATAACGACCGGAACTCGTTTTGCCTCTTCCGGCATCGATGCATAAACAGACAAAGCCACATCTTCGGCCTTTCCATAATCGTCAGTATCGACTACCCGAAAGAGACAAGGCATGGAATATCCTGTCGGAGCCACCTGCGGATACTTGATGTAGACATGGTAAACCTGTTCGCCTTTCCACTCAAAAGCAGCGCCGAAACATTGTGATTGCCCGCTATTCCAAAAATCCTGCAAATGATCCTGATAAATGTACACTATCGGTTCCATAGCACCTTATTCTTTATCATTATAATAAGGCTTGGTTCCTATTGTCGTGCCCACTTTTTCCTTTCCGCTTTTTTCCGCTTCATCGGGAGTCATCGCTTCCAGTTCTCCATCGTCTCCGATAACCAATTCTACTTCTCTACGTCCACTGTTGGTTTGAGCCAGAGCTTCACCCAAATCTTCACAATCGTCAGTTTGTTTTTTTCCAAATAGTCCCATAGTTAGTTATATTCTTTAATAGATCAATAATTTGCCCCTTTCAAAAATTCATCGAGCGTCTTTCCCGTTTTCAGATGACATTCATACATTTCGAGCCAAATGCGAACCTTAATAATAATCTGATACAAAGTTATTCGATTCGGAGCCCAATCCTCATAACCGTAATGACAAACCCTCACACAGCCGTTTTCTCCGGTAAGCGTATGCATACTGTGACTGGCTTGCAGCATACTACCGCCGGAACGCGTCAACAAGGGTTTAGGACTCGTAATAAAAACCTTCGGTATATTATAGGGATAATTGTCCGAAAGGTCTATTTTCACCACGTAGCATCGTAGAGAATTAGTCTGAATGGCGACCGCCAAATACGGATACGGCGTGTCCATATCCATAAATTTGTACTGTTTCGATTTTATCGTCGAATTTTGCAATACACCTAATTCTATTTGATATCTGTCATAAGTCATATCGATAAATATTTTAAACTGTTAATAACCGATTGTCCCATCTCTGAAAACGACGAAAGCCAGTGAGGTGTACCGTTTTTTCCCAATGCCCCCAAGCTCCAAGAAGTAGTTTCTCCCGCCTCATACCGGACAACGTAAGGCGCCCGACTCGGAAAATCTTTATCGAAAACAATCCTCCAAGAAGACCGACGAGGTATATCGAATCTGATTTCAATAGTCATGTCATCTACTTTCAACAGTTTCACAGCGGAATATTTCGACTGTATATAAGAGACGATACGCTTCAACTGCAAACGGTTTTCTTTATTATTCAACCAAAAACCGGTATCGAACGTCACGCCATTCTCCGGCGGCATCTGTTGTACCGGAATCATATTCAACCCATGATACACAGCCTCTTTGACCTGCGGCATTATCACAGAATCCCGATAAGCCGCATCATAACGACTCCTTACCGAACCGTCTCCTTGCACCACATTCCACGGCACTAAGTTCATCTTTACCCCTTCGCCAGTACATACAAAAGAAAAAGCATTGACAGAGGCCCCTGCCCTATCGCAAATTCCAATAGCCAATATACACCGCGACAGCCCGTCTGCCAGCATACCCTCTTGTATCGATTGCACATCGCCTCCGCTCGGATGCGACAATCCCAAACCATGATGCGAATGCCACACACCGATATGGGAGAGATGGTACTCTTCGAATAATCTATCGGCATGCAACTGCAAATAATCGGCATCTTGTATAAAACTGGTAAAACGACAGACCGACTTTCTACCGGGACCCAACACATACATGATTACGGCATCTCCGCTCGGCGTCCAATAGCCAAACAAATTACCGCCGGTTTCCATGTGAGGAGAATCCAATATTGTCCTCGCCATGAAATCTAATTCCCCCCGATAAATATATACGCCCCCATGAGCTATTCGCCCGATATCCATAATCTCTTGTTTTTCATGATTACGCAATATAAATAAAAAATATCGACATTTACAAACTTATAACTATAAAATTAATTATGAACTGGTCTATAATTCTCATTCACTTTCCCAATCATACAAAAAAGAGTCCTTGTTTTTGTCTTTCCGTAAATAACTATTACCTTTGTTCGCTACTTCTAAATCGAGTTAAAAGATGAAAATGAAAATACACCGAGAAGGGAAAAACATATTACTTATTCTTTTTATCATTCTGGCTCTTTTGAATTTGCCGGTTTATCTATGGATAAAAATAACATGGCTGGCTTATCTAATCCACGCCGCCTCCATTATATTTTTCTTTCTGGTAGTTAATTTTTTCCGGTCTCCCAAACGGCATTTCAAAGGTAATCCCAAAAATGCCATAGTCGCACCGGCAGACGGTGTCGTAGTCGTTCTTGAAGAAGTTCTCGAAGATGAATACTTTCATGACAAACGTATGCAAGTTTCTATCTTTATGAATATATTCAACGTACATGCCAACTGGTTTCCCGTTGCCGGAAAAGTAATCCATGTAAGTCATCAACAAGGCCGTTTTATGGCAGCCTATTTACCTAAATCAAGCACAGACAACGAAAGATCCACAGTAGTCATTAAGGCTGAAAATGGTGAGGAAATCTTAGTCAGACAAATTGCCGGTGCAGTGGCGCGTCGCATTGTAACTTACGCCGAAGTCGGTGATACCTGTGACATCGACGAACACATGGGCTTTATAAAATTCGGTTCACGCGTAGATTTGTACCTTCCGCTCGATTGCGATATTAAAGTAGCTCTACACGATAAAACAATAGGCGACCTCACCGAAATAGCCCGTCTAAAATAAAGCTCTCATGAATGCCATTACAAAAAATATCCCTAATAGTATTACTTGTCTCAATCTCCTTTCAGGGTGTTTTGCCTGTCTTTTCGCATACAAAGGAGAGTACGACATAGTTGCTTTATGCATAGGGTTATCCGCATTATTCGACTTTTTAGACGGCATGGCGGCACGTTTGCTCCATGCTTACTCTCCGATGGGAAAAGAATTGGATTCACTCGCCGATCTTATCAGCTTCGGGCTTGCACCGGGATTCATGGCCATGCATTTCATGCTATACGACAGCGTCTTTCATGGAATAAATGATTCCTATCAGATCTGGTGGGCATTAAGTGCGTTGCTTATTCCTGTTTTCTCCGCACTTCGTTTAGCAAAATTCAATATCGATGCTCGTCAGACAACCTCGTTCATCGGGTTGCCCGTTCCTGCCAACGCTCTTTTTTGGATAGGAATATGTCAAGCCGGCTTACAAATAGAGGACAAAGCCTGTGGATACGCTATCGTCTGCTTAGTCATTCTCTTCTCTTTCCTATTGATTTCGGAGATTCCCATGTTTTCTCTAAAATTCAAGAACTTGAAGTTAAAAGAAAATTATCTTCGTTACTTGATTTTAATCGCTGCCGCAATTTTCCTTATCTTTTTCGGACTGGCAGGCCTCGCCGCAACAATAGGCTTGTATATAATATTATCGCTGTTGACAGCCAAGAAGCATTAACAACAAAAACGGAACGGTTTTTGTTCTAACATACATAAACTTAACAAGTATCAATTATGCATGCTCTTGGACTGCTCCTCATCATAGCTTTTATTATCTTCATAGTACCCATTATAGGTATATTTCAACTTATCCTCCGGTTCTTCTTCGGAAAGAAAAACAGCGTTAGGAATCCCTTTCAACAAGGACAACAGGGACAAAACAACAAAGGGCGTACCACATGGTACACCCATACGAAAAAGAACAAAAAGGTTATCCAAGACGACGAAGGAGAATATATAGATTTCGAAGATATAAAAGAGAAATAGATTATCTATTTTCTACTTCACAGATAAAATCTCTTCTACTATAAAATTGCTATATCCACGCCAGGGCAAAGCTCCAAGATATTCATTATATTTCAGCTCCACATGACGGCCGCTCAATCGCATGAGAGAGTCTGCCAAATTGGCATTATCCACAGAAAAGACAAATTGATTGGACTGTAACGTTCCCCGGCTCTCGGTGCGAAAACCTTCCATAATGAGAATTCCCTCATAGGTTTTGAATACATATCCTTTTTTTACGACATAATTCAAAGTACCGGCTTTTACCCCCGAACCAAAGACAAAATAATAACGCACATAAAAAAAAGCTCCCCCAACCAATAGGAGCAATACAATGGCAACCCGAATGAAACGACGGAATGATCGACGCACCTTGCCAGAGAGTTGGTTACTCGATTCATTTTGATTTACATGACTATCCATCTCATTTATATTTTTCAAAATTTACTCAAATTATCCTACTTTTCAAAAAGTATCTTCTTATCCAATTACAAAAACACTTTGTCGAACAACGAATGCACGCCCTGTTTTCACACCAGCGGAAAACTTACTGGAAGGCTCTCATTTTCCATACAAAGATAACATTTTTATATACGACATATACAACAAACAAAAAAGCCGTCGATACCGCTTTCCATATCGACGGCTTTTAACGAATATTGTATTTAATCTTTTTCCGGAATATTTTCAAGGACTGCCACCAACAACTTCCAGAAAGTCTCGACCGTAGAAATCTCAACTTTTTCATTCGGTGAGTGAGGGTGCTTAATAGTAGGACCAAAGGAAATCATATCCAATCCCGGATAATTAGCTCCGATAATACCACACTCCAACCCGGCATGCATCATTTTTACGTCGGCCTCTTTCCCGGTAACTCTCGGATATATTTTTTTCATCAGGTTCAATATATCCGATTTAAAATTAGGTTCCCAGCCGGGATATGCACCATCAAACTCCACTCTGGCTCCTGCCAAAGCAAAAGTACTTTCCAATTCCGATGCCAATGCCATTTTCATGGTTTCACTCGAACTCCGCACCAAAATCTGTATTTCGACAAGCCCCTCCGAAGTACGCACAATAGAAAGGTTGGACGATGTTTCTACCACCTCTGGGGCATCAGGAATCATACGATACACGCCATTATGACAAGCGACAACGGCATTGATAAGATCGTCTTGTATTTCTTCCGGCAAAAGAGTTTTCGGGAGTGAAACCTCCTCGGCTTTAAAAACCAACCTATCTTCAATAAAACCATATTCCCGTCTCAAAGTGGAGAAAAACTCATCGACAGCGGCCATGAAATCGGTTTTATCTTCTGATAAAATAGTCACCACAGCCTCTGCTTCACGCGGTATGGCGTTTCGCAACGTTCCTCCGTTATAATGAGCCAAACGAGCTCCATACTCCGATACAGCCTCTTTCAAGAACCTGAACATCTCCTTGTTAGCATTCATTCTCCCCAAATGAATATCCACACCCGAATGACCGCCATGCAATCCGCCCAAAGTCAATCTCAAAGCTATTTCACCGGCAACCGGAGTATAAGCCTCCTCTTTGTATTTAAATTCGACATTTACATCTACCCCTCCGGCACAGCTCATATACAATTCGCCATCTTGCTCCGAGTCGGTATTCAATAATATTTCACCTTGCAACTCACCCGGTTCAAGCCCTATGGCTCCATACATACCGGTCTCCTCGTCGTTAGTAAACAAAGCTTCGATAGGCCCATGCTGTATCTCTTTCGATTCGAGAATCGCCAAAATCGAAGAAATACCGATACCATTATCAGCTCCCAATGTCGTTTCGGTAGCGCTCACCCACTCACCGTCGATACGAGGAAGGATCGGGTCGGTCTCGAAATTATGGTTCACCGATTTATTCGCCTGAGGAACCATATCCATGTGTCCTTGAAGAATAACCGGCTTGCGGTTTTCCATACCGGGTGTGGCAGGTTTGCGAATAATGACATTCCCGGCCTTATCCAAAATGGTCTCCAATCCCAAAGAACGACCTACACCCATTATATACTCGGTGATTTTATCGAGATGACCCGACGGACGAGGCACTTGACAAATCGCATTGAAATATTTCCATACTGCCTGTGGTTGAAGAGATGTGATTTTGTTGTCCATAGTGAAAATTTTATTTACCAATAATATTTTTAAGGGCGATTCGACTTTGGAAGTTCTGTCATGACCTCTGCCATAATCCTTTCACCCTTTGGTTTCTTTTTGTCACACGCCATCGAAATAAAGGCATATATACCTATCAGAACGATTAGCACCATTTGAGAGCCATGTGCCACAAAAGCAAATGCCCCCGCCTCGTTACCGGTTATGCCATAATAGGACAACCCGGCAATTACAGCAAAATGCCACGGTCCGATTCCGCCCTGCACGGGAAGTAACATACCCAAACTACCCAATACATAAAGCAACAAGACCGCCGAGACCGTCAAATTTTCCATACCGGGGAAAGCGAATATGCAGACATACAGTTGCATAAAATAACAGAACCAAATAAACAGCGTATAGAATACGAACCAAAATTTCCCTCTCATCGTAATAATCGAGGCAAAACCGTCCCAGATGTTGGCCATAAAATTCTTTATCTTCAATACAATCTTGCTCCGACTGTTCGTACAGAAAAACCAAACGACAGCGACAATACATATAAAGATTCCAACATAGAGCCACACCGAAGTCAATACATTCATCACCCCTGTTTCGATAGAAGGATTCTCATTCAAAAATTGACGGAACGGCTTCATTTGAACCATGAATACCGCAAACGTAAGCATCGCGAGCATTACCGTATCGGAGAGACGATCGGAAACCATAGATCCCAATACTTTCGTAAATGATGCTTTCTCTCGCTGAGCCACATAACCGCAACGCCAAACCTCTCCCAACCGGGGAAACAACAGATTCATGGCATACGTGCCGAAAATAGCGTTTATCAAAACCCGCATCGACGGGTTTATATTCAACGCTCGCAACTGCAAACGCCAGCGAAACGCACGGGCAATATGGCTGAATGCTGCAATAACCATAGATAGGATAATCCAAAAATAATTCACATCTGATTTGAGGATTTGAAAAATGGTATTCATATCCAATTTCTGGTAGACATACCAAAACAACCACACACCACAAAGCAGAGGAAGCAGATATTTTACAATATCCCGTATTATCCTTTTCAATTTTCCCGTTTTAAAAATTTGTTATACTTTTGTAGGTTGCAAAGATAAAGGTTTATCTTCAACTTTGTAGCTGGCAGAGGTATGAAAAATCTCTGTGAGAAAAAATTTATTGACTGACAACTGAAACGAACCCTTCATGAGCTACATAGTTAGACCTAAAAAATCGTTAGGGCAACACTTTCTCATCGATTTGAATATCGCACAAGCCATTGCCGATACGCTCGACAATTACAAAAATACTCCCATACTTGAAGTAGGCCCCGGCATGGGAGTCTTAACTCAGTATCTCCTATCCAAAGGACACGATTTGACAGTCGTCGAACTCGACCATGAATCGATCGAATATTTACAAGAAAATTTTCCCGAATTGAAAGGACACATTTTAGAAGAAGATTTTCTAAAACTCGATTTATCGAAGTTGTTCTCTGGAAATTTCTGCGTTATAGGAAACTATCCCTACAATATATCCAGTCAAATATTTTTCAAAGTACTCGAATACAAAGATCATATACCTTGTTGCAGCGGCATGATTCAAAAAGAAGTCGCCGAACGAATGGCTGCCCCTCCGGGCAGTAAAACTTACGGTATTTTGAGTGTATTGCTGCAAGCTTGGTATGAAATAGAATATTTATTCACAGTCCCCGAACACGTATTCAATCCCCCACCGAAAGTCAAATCGGCAGTCATCAAAATGACACGAAACCAAGTCCGGCAATTAGGTTGTAATGAACCTCTATTCAAACGAATCGTAAAAACCGCATTCAATCAAAGGCGAAAAACCATGCGGAACTCATTAAAAAGTATGGTCGGACAAGATTGTAAAATATTGGCAGAACCGATTTTCAACGAACGCCCCGAACGGCTATCGGTCAAACAATTCATAGATTTGACAAATCTATTGGAAAGTTACATTATAAAATGAATAATCTACCGGAATATTTACGAAAACGACATTCCGGTCTCAAAGTATAAGGAGGGAAAAACATGGATAAATTTACACCCGAATATATCCAAAATGTTCAGCAAATCATTAAAAACGACGAAAAAGACAAAGCCCGTGAATTACTGAAAGATTTGCACCCGGCCGATATAGCGGAACTATATCAACAGTTGAACCTCGACGAAGCAGAGTATATCTACATGCTTTTGGACGGGGAAAAAGCGGCAGATGTACTTCTCGAACTAGATGAAGACGATCGGGAAAAAATGTTGAAACAACTGCCAAGCGAAGTCATCGCCAAACAGTTTATCGACTACATGGATTCCGACGATGCCGTGGACCTCATTCGGGAAATGGACGAAGACGCTCAGGAAGAGATCCTCTCCCACATCGACGACGTAGAACAAGCCGGAGACATTGTTGACTTGTTGAAATACGATGAAGACACCGCCGGTGGTCTCATGGGAACAGAAATGGTTGTCGTAAACGAAAATTGGAGTATGCCCGAATGCGTCAAACAAATGCGGATACAAGCAGAAGAGCTAGGGCAGCTTTATTATGTCTATGTAGTGGACGATGACGACAGATTGAAAGGAGTTTTCCCCCTAAAAAAAATGATTACCAATCCCTCTGCCTCAAAGATAAAGCACGTCATGCGTAAAGACCCTGTATCGGTAAAGACCGATACTCCTATCAATGACGTAGCTATGACTTTCGAAAAATACGACTTGGTAGCCGTACCGGTGATAGACAGTATCGGACGTTTGGTAGGGCAGATTACGGTCGACGACATCATGGACGAAGTTCGTGAACAATCGGAACGAGAATATCAATTGGCATCGGGTTTGTCCCAAGACGTGGAATCGAACGACACTGTTTTCACTCAAACGGCAGCCCGGCTACCGTGGCTGCTCATCGGTATGGTCGGAGGGTTGGCAAACTCGGTAATCTTAGGAAATTTTGAATCGAACATCGCTAAAAATCCGGCCACAGCACTCTTCATACCACTAATCGGCGGTACGGGAGGAAATGTGGGAATACAATCATCGGCCATCGTAGTACAAGGTTTAGCGAACGGTAAATTAGATTTAAAAACGGCGGGAAAACAATTATTCAAAGAATTAGGCGTAGCCCTGATCAACGCCTGCATGATATCCCTACTCGTATTCGTTTACAACTGGTTTTTCCTCGACAATATAGCGACTACGGTATCCGTATCGCTTTCCTTGTTTGCCGTAGTGATTTTTGCCTCCATTTTCGGGACTCTCGTCCCTTTAACCCTCGAACGATTCAAAATAGACCCAGCCATAGCCACAGGGCCTTTTATCACCATCACCAATGACATTATAGGTATGCTCATTTACATGAGTATTAGCTATGCGCTCTCTATATAAACTAAACCCTTATTTGAATAAAATATCGCTATCAACCGTAAAATTCTGCCAGTTATTTGTATTTTTGCACTTTTCGATTTAACCGACACAAGCTCAAAAATGAAAAGATACGTATTAAATATATCCGATTTACAAGACATTGCGCCCCAGCTCAAAAGCGAAAGAGGAACCAAGATTCTCAAATACCTTTTCAACCTTTGCAAAATCAACGAGATCAATGCTTTGTACGATCGCTCCTGCGATTATCGGGGAGCAGCATTTTGCAATTCTATTATAGACGATTTGGACATCACTTGCCAAATCGACCACGAAGAGAAACTCGATAACTTACCCGAAGGTGCTTTCATCACAGTCTCGAATCACCCGTTCGGAGCGCTCGATGGCGTTATTCTCATTAAACTACTTGCCAATCGCCGCCCCGATTACAAAGTCATGGTCAATTGGATATTGAATCATGTCGAAGCCATGTCCGACAATTTCATTGCCGTAGACCCTTACTCCAATCCAGACAGACGAAAAGTCTCCCTCAATGGAATAAAAGAGGCTCTACTTCAAGCTAAAAACGGACATCCTCTCGGCTTTTTCCCCGCCGGGGCTGTCTCCAAACTAAGATGGGACCTTCGCATTGAAGATAGAGAATGGCAATCCAGTATAATCAGATTGATTCAGCAATTAAAGAAACCCGTCGTCCCCATTTTCTTTCATGGACATAACTCGCTATTTTATACGATATTAAGGATATTCAGTTGGAAAATGTGCGCCATGCGATTACCTGCCGAAGTATTCAAAAAAGAACACAAAACTATACGCATCTCTGTGGGAGACGCCATTTCCCCCGAAACGTTGGCTCAATATCCCACCATTAAAGAATTGGAGAAATTCTTAAAGCAAGAAACCTATAAATTGAAAAAACGATAATAACTATAAATTTACAAAGGAATCCGTTTTAGTGATTGTTACACTAAAACGGATTCCTTTTCTTCTGTCGTGGCAAAATCTCTACCTATAAAAAGGCGCCATAATCACACAGCTCCCGATTTCGTCCCGCTCAAAACCTATCCGAATTTATTCCTTTACCGGGATAAAAGTAAAATCAAACTCATAGGATTCTAACGGCAGCCAATAGACAGGCAGCACACCCGGTCCGCAAGTCGCAGTTCCTACCCCAGTTTGTGCAGCATCCACATGGACTGTCACTTCACCGTCAAAATTCAGGTCATTGATATGTGTAGCAGCTTCGATGTTTATATCCGAGTAAGGTAATACACTGAACTGGAACGGTTTGTCGGAAATTATTTTCCAGCCACTACCCTTTTCTCCGGTTAACGCCAGCCAACGGGTATCTATGCGATTACCGGTAGACTGGGGCATCACATAATAATGAAACATAGCGAAAGGCGAAGTCTCATAAATTCCTATCTTCCCGGCAGCCCTATCTACATAGTTCTCAAAATCACCCCGACCCAAATAAGTCACATCGCAACAATTCGCCACAGGCATACGGAATGTCAATCCCACCCGAGGCAATGACTTCACGATAGCTGTATCGGGAGTAAAGACAGTATTTATCTTTAACATACCCTTCCGATCCAATGTATAGACAAAGCTCCCGGTTCCTATCTCATTGTCTTTTGCGTTGAGAACAGAAACATCGACCGTAAAACCATTCTTAGAGGGCTTTATCGATGTCACTTTCTGGGAAATTTTATCCAACCCCGCTTTCTTCCAAAGCATGCCTCCATGTTTGTCTTTTTTGTCATTCTCGGTCAAGGGTCGATATAGCGACAGTTCCACCGGTTGTGAAAGCCATTCTTCACCTCGATATTTATATGAAATCAATGCACCTGTCTCAGGAGAAACCGTAGCTGATACTTTATCGTTAAACCACGTATATCCGTCTCTTTCTAATTTTGTACCTGACGGTAAATCTATTTTTGCTTCATATTTGGAATTGGCAAGAAGGACAAACTGGTCATATGCCACTTCACAATTCGTGTCCACAAAAGCCGAGGCTTGATTGGGAGTCCAACTAAGATTCAGATAGGCCTCCTTCACATCACGAGGCAGTTTCACTTTCCCAAGAACAATCTCTACCGTCTCGTGCGGGGCACAAGCCGTTATCACCTCTCCCTGCGCCAATATGTTCCCGTTATCGGCGGTCACATTCCAATGCAAAGTATAATTTTTCAAATCGGTAAAGTCATACCAGTTCTTGACCGTAACCGTCAAATTCTCATTATCTATCAAACGAGATTTGATATATTGATATACTTTTTTCACAGCAAACAAATGAGGATGTGGTTCCCGGACAGCATTTACCAACCCATTACAACAAAAACTACCAAAAGAGGGGACACCATCGGGACCATAATCCCCTCCATAGCTCCAATACCACCGACCGTCGGAATCTACCTCTCGGAAAGATTGATCCACCCAATCCCAAATACAACCGCCCTGAGCCATCGGTTCTGACTCGAAAACGTCCCAATAATCTTTCAATCCCCCCACGCTGTTACCCATAGCGTGAGCATATTCACAAAGAATGAAGGGGCGATAAATATCCGGTTGTGCAAGATAAGCCTTTATCTCGTCTATACTGCGATACATACGGCAATAAATATCGGTATTGAAATTTTGTTCTGCCCGTTCATATTGTACCGGACGGTTAGTCTCCACCGATTTCAGCCACTCGTAAGTTTTCTCAAAATTAATTCCGTTGCCGGCTTCATTACCCAACGACCAAATCGTAACCGAAGGATTATTCTTTGTCCGCTCATACATACGGCGGGTGCGGTCCATGTGTGCACTCAACCACGATGTATCCTTAGCCAAAGTCGCCGGACCGTACCCCATTCCATGAGATTCGATATTCGCCTCGTCTATAACATAAAGACCATACCGATCGCACAACTGATACCAATAAGAATGATTAGGATAATGGGCACAACGCACTGTATTGATATTATTTTGCTTCATCAGTTGTATATCTTTCAACATCAACTCTTTACTAACCGTATGGCCCTGTTCTGAGAACTCGTGTCGATTCACTCCTTTTACCAACACAGGGACTCCATTGATACAAAAACGACCATTCTTAATCTCAGAGGTTTTAAAACCCACGGGACACCCCGTCGTTTCTATTACTTGCCCCTGCTCGTCTTTCAAATCGACAACCAACGTATAGAGATAAGGATGCTCGGCATTCCACGGTTTAACATCAGGAATAATCGCATCAAACGATACGATACTGTCTCGCACCGGAGAACCGCCGTCCTGTGCGACCATTCGATGATCGGCATCGAATAATCCATAATGAACCGTTATGCCGTGTCGGCCTTTCAAACCACCTATATGCACGTCCAAAGAGAACTCCCCATCTTTATACAAATTTTTATCCAACGGAGAAACCACTTTATAATCGGCAATATACTCTTCGGGAGTGCTATACAGGTAAACATCGCGTTCGATTCCACTCAATCGCCACATATCCTGACATTCGAGATACGCCCCCGCACTCCAACGATAAACTTCGACAGCGAGTGTATTCTCACCCTGTTTCACCTTATTAGTAATATCCCATTCAGCCGGGGTTTTGGAATCCTGATTATATCCCAAAAGCTCCCCATTGAGCCACACATAATAAAAAGAAGTAACACCCTCGAAACACAAGACAATACGACGTCCTATCCAAGATTCAGGCAAAACGAATGTACGGCGATAAGAACCGACCTCATTATCCTCATAGGGAACAAAAGGAGGGTTTTTCTTAAAATGAAACATCGGATCGTCAAACTCGTATGTCTCATTCACATATATAGGGATACCATAATTCTGGCATTCCCAGTTCCCCGGAACCTGTATATCATTCCAGCCACCGGTATAAAAGTCGGGACGGTAAAAATTCACCGGACGCTTATCGGGATTCCGTACCCAATTGAATTTCCATGTGCCGTTCAAGCTCATATAATAAGGAGACTGTTCATAGTCTTGTGCCCGCACGCTGTTTATATCCCCCTCTTTATACGGCCAAACATAAGCATGAGGAGCCAATTTATTCAAGCCTATGGCATATTGGCTCTGCCACTCCGGAGTCTCTACCCGAGCGAAAGTCTTTCCCAACGGGCACAACAACATACAAATCAAAAACAGGATATTATTTTTCATCATCTTATTCTTAAAATGGATATATTTCAACAAATTTTTTCCGTTATCATTTAAGCGGAAGAGCAACTCGCCCGTCTTTTATTTTCAATAATTTCACTGCTAATTCTTCGACGACATCGGGGTATTGTTCGGCTACATTTTTCCGCTCTCCCAAGTCCTTATGCAAATTGTACAACTGGGGAAGAGAACTGTTGCCGGTTTCAATACCGACATTTTTATTGAATGGCTCTCCTTTTCCAGGTTCTATATACTTCCATTCGCCGGAAGTAATCGATAAATTATTTTGTGCATTCTGTTCAACCAAATAAGGACGCCCCTCGGCTTCTTTTCCCAACCACGTATCTAAATAATTCTCACTATCAGGAGCAGCCCCCTCGGGTAAATCGGTTCCCAGCAACGAGGCAAACGAAGCGAACCAATCAATTTGGCATACCAACGCATCCGAAACGGTCGGCTTCACTGTGTCTACCCAGCGAAGAATACAAGGGACTCTGGTCCCCGCCTCATAAGAACTATATTTACCACCCCTGAAAGGTCCTCCGGGTTTATGTTCTCCCAATAGCTCCACAGCCTTGTCTTTATATCCGTCGTCTACAACCGGGCCGTTATCGCTCGACAAGATAATAATCGTATTTTTATCTAATCCGTTTTTCTTCAAGGCCGATAAAATCTCACCCACACTCCAATCGAACTGCAACAAGACATCTCCTCTCGGCCCCATACCCGATTTCCCGGCAAAGCGTTCATTAGGTACACGGGGAACATGTGCATCCTGCGTGGCAAAATAGAGAAAGAAAGGTTCGTCCTTATGATTCTCGATAAACGAAACGGCTTTGCTTGTAAGCTCATCGGCAATTTGGTCGTCTTTCCACAATGCAGATTTTCCGCCTTTCATATATCCAATACGAGAAATGCCATTGACGATACTCTGGTTATGACCATGCGAAGGATGCATAACCAATAAATCAGGATTCTTTTTCCCCGTAGGTTCTCCCGGAAAATTCTGCTTATAACTGACATAAATAGGATCTTCCGGATCAAGATTTACAACAGCCCCATTCTCTACGAATACACAAGGGACTCGATCGCCCGTAGCGGCCATAATATAAGAATAATCAAATCCTATATCGGCAGGATTCGGCGACAACCGTTGATTCCAGTCTTGTGTCCCTTTTTCATCTCCGAGCCCCAAATGCCACTTACCGACAACCCCGGTAGCATATCCGGCATCTCGGAACATATCGGCCAACGTGTATCGTTCGGGACGGATAATCATTCCCGCATCCCCATCGGCAATACCCGTACCTTCCCTACGCCATGCATATTCGCCGGTCAACATCGCATAGCGGGAAGGTGTGCTGGTAGCCGCAGCACTATGAGCATTAGTAAATCTCACTCCCTCGGTAGCCATGCGTTGCACGTTCGGGGTATTTATAGTCTTAGACCCATTACAACTTAAATCGCCATAGCCTATATCGTCGGCATAAATGAACACGACATTCGGACATTGCGGCATCTCCACGTTCCCTCTCTTTTCGGCTTGTCCCGAAATTGGGAGTGCCATTAACGGTAATATCAACGGTATCGATTTCATATCTATTTTTCTACTAAAATAAACATATTTTTTTACACTTTCCCTCGAACAGGCTATTTATTTATAACCGGAGAAAAAAGTATTAATTATTTTAATTTACAATCAACTCATCGAAATACATCCATATCTTCTGATCCTCACGTATATCTCCGATGGGACAAAGTCCGGGATTTTCCATTTCGAGCTTCAAGTATCGGGCATTCAAATCCAACCCACTGAAAACGGCATCTTCCACCGCTGTACGATTCTTAAAAATATCCTCCTGAGAAAAAGTAATCTCTCTTACCGGAACGAATGTTTTTTTATTGTTCGATACAGATAACCGAATTAGCGAAGGTTTATGAACGGCCATTCCAGAGTTAGTGATACACCCTATACGAACTTCTTTCACCGGAGTCCTTTTTCCCATATCCAGAACAAACGATGCATCTTCGTCATACCACCCGGCCCATTCGAAATCGGTATGACGCAAACTGCCTCTAACACCATTGGTCAACACATATCGTTTTTCATTCGAAGCCAATACCTCTTTTCCCGTAGCCTTGTTCCACTGTAAATCCAGGAGCAAAGTCTCCCCCATTTTCTCTCCGTTCATGAAAGTCGCGGCTTTTATACAGGTCGTACTCTTTACCGTCAAGGGAGAAGCGTAAAGACTCGACGATGCGACAGGTTCCGTTCCATCTTCGGTATATCGGATTTCTACATCAGGCCTAATACACGAAAGCTCCACCATCAACTTTTTCCCCTTTGGGGTAACCTTATGATCTATATTGTACATCGAGCGGGCACAAGTAATATCCATTGCCTCGATATGAGGCAAAACCTTATCGATCCTTTTCAAAAAATCGGGCCAGTCTTTTGTCCCTTTTTTTGCCCAAGCTATGTCAGACAATGCTAATAACCGAGGGAATAACTGATATTCCACATCATCGGGAGAATTACAAAATTCTGTCCACATAGATGCCTGTACCCCCATCAACAAATCCTCATAAACAGGGTTCCATTCCTCTTGAACGGGCTCATAAGTATATACGTCTTTTAATGTATTATTTCCGAAATAGGTCAAAGGCTCAAACCACTGAGGCCCCTGATAGCGGATAAAGTAAAGAATCCTAGCAGGCGTCATAATAAACCGATGCCCTTGTGCGGCAGCTTTCAACGCCGCTTTTCCAAAACCTTGCCAACCATAAATAATCGCACCTTCGGGCAACGTGCTGTTCGTTAATTCGTCCCAACCCATCACTTCTTTACCCTTGCTCCTTACATAATTGCTCATACGAGTCATGAAATAGCTCTGCAACTCCTCGGTATGTTCTATATGCTCGGCCTCCATGCGAGCCCGACATTTCGGACACTTCGCCCAATTTACCTTCGAGGCTTCGTCTCCCCCCAAATGAATATACTTGGAAGGGAACAGTTCCGACACTTCGTCAATTACATCTTCCAGAAACGAAAAGACACTGTCATTACCGGCACAATAAACGATCTCTGAATTTTTACCACCGATACCGGGCAACACACCGATAAAACGATCTACGACCGGACATGCCAATTCAGGATAAGCAGCCAATGAAGAGTTCGTATGAGCCGGCATCTCTATTTCGGGAATAATCTCGATTTGCCGTAATGCGGCAAATCGAATAATCTCTCTCATATCGTCCTGAGTATAATACCCTCCGACAGAGACAGGTTCGCCTTCCTCTTGATTCCTACGATTTGGAAAAGGCTCGTCGCGTTTCACCCGCCAAGCTCCCACTTGCGTCAATCGCGGATATTTTTTTATCTCCAATCGCCAACCGTTATCATCGACCAAATGCAAATGTATCTTATTTATTTTCAAAAACGAAGCTGCATCTATAATATTCAATAAATTGTGCTTAGGCATGAAATACCGCGATACATCTATCATAAGCCCCCGATAACCGAACCGAGGACGATCGTTAACAGTCATCACAGGGATTTTATACTCCATCGTTCTATTCTGCTTCTTGCCCTCTACCACACCTACCGGCAATAGTTGGCGTAGCGATTGTAAAGCATAAAAGAATCCGGCATCGCCCGCAGATTCTATTAGAATTTTTTCCGAGGTAACGATCAAATTATATGCCTCATCGGGCAAAGACGTAACTGTTTTCAATCGTACATCGGCCGTTTCGGAACCGATCATAATGCTAGGTATAAAACCGGTCTGCCGCCCCAATAGAGTTACAAAGTCGGATACCATACGTAACTGAGATTCATTTTCAACCCCGAACTTCATATCGGCATTGAAATAGAAATATCCCTCACCTACCGAATACTCTGCTGGAACCGGAACCACAGGTAAAAAGGTATTTGCGACCGGAGCTCCTATACAAAAAGATGCACAAAACCAAAAAGAGCCTAAGACTAACGCTTTTCTTATCTTCATATCAACCATTCACCGTTTTATTCATTCACCAATAGGAAATTCTTTCAAAATAGGGTCGTCATACTGGACTTGCAGTCGCTTCAACTCTTTCATCAAATCGGCTGTAACCTGCTCGGTTCCCTCTTGTCCGAAAATATTGTGCATCTCCATCGGGTCGTTTTGCAAATCATACAACTCCCACACATCTATATCGTTATAGAAATGTATCAATTTATACCTATCGGTCCTAACGCCGTAATGACGTTTTACCGCATGCTCTGCCGGATATTCATAGAAGTGATAATACAGAGAAGTTCTCCAATCGGCAGGCGACTCTCCTTTTAGCAACGGGAGCAACGACACACCCTGTATATCGGAAGGAACAGAAACACCCGCCAGTTCGAGGAATGTCGGAGCATAATCTATATTCTGCACCAATTGAGGAATGTCTCCTCGCTTATCAAAACCTTCTGGAAGACGCATAATCAAAGGGGTACGCATTGACTCTTCATACATGAAGCGTTTATCGAACCACCCATGCTCTCCCATATAGAACCCTTGATCCGAAGTATATACGACAAGCGTATTATCGAGCAATCCTTCCTTTTTCAAGTAGTCAAGTACCTTTCCCACATTGTCGTCCAATGACTTCACCGTCTTAGCATAATCCCGCATATAACGTTGGTATTTCCAACGTACCAAGTCTTCTCCCTTCAAATCATCTTTATAAAATTTATCGATAATAGGAGTATAAAATTTATCCCATACAGCTTTCTGGGCCGAATCCATACGCCCATAAAATTGTTCGTATAACGATTTTAAAGGAGTTTCTTTATCAGATCGCTGCATTTTCAAATCGTAAATCAAATCCATATCCTTTGCAATACTCATTTCTTGCGAAGCGGCAGCCAAACGACCATCATAAGTATCGAAGAAATTTTCGGGATAAGTAAACTCCTTATCTTCATATAAATTCAAATCGCAAGTATCGGCCATCCAATTGCGGTGTATCGCTTTATGATGGATAAAAAGGCAGAAAGGTTTACTTCTATCCCTCTTGTTTTGTAACCAATCGAGACTCTCGTCTGTGATGATATTGGTCACATATCCCCTTTTATTCACGGTATCATTTGTCTGCGTAATAAAATCGGGATTATAATAATCGCCTTGACCCGGCAGAATTTCCCAAAAGTCGAATCCCGTAGGCAATGTTTCCAAATGCCATTTCCCGACAATAGCGGTTTGATAACCAGCCTGCTGCAACAGTTTCGGCATGGTCTGCTGAGTTCCATCAAATTTACAGGTCGTATTATCGGTAAACCCGTTTTTATGACTGAACTTCCCGGTCAACATACAAGCCCGGCTCGGCCCGCTGAGCGAGTTAGAAACAAAACTGTTGGTAAACCTCACTCCATCTTTCGCTATGCGGTCGAGATTAGGAGTCTCTATATACCGTGTATCATAACAACTCATCATCTGAGACGTATGATCGTCGGTCATAATATAAACGATATTCAATGGTTTCTGTCTACTCTGACAAGAAACGAGACCACCCAATACAGCAAAAGAGGCCGCCGTGTAAAAGAAATTAGGACTGATCGATTTCATAAGCAACGGTATAATATTATATAATTTTATATGACACAATATAGCACAGGAATACAATTTACGACACATCGAATCGTGTACGAAAGTATTCCACAAAACACTTTGTAAAATAATGAATGCCCGGAAAAACCGAGTCATTCATTATTTATATACGGTATATCAATATCCGAAGTTTTGGTCTGCGGCCGACAATCCGTCGTTAGCACTTAATTCGGAATGAGGAATCGGTAAATGCAGATTCTTTTTCAAGAAACTCTCATCGCTCACTTTTCCATAGAACGTCGCATCCTCCCCGAAATAACGATCTCTAAACCTTTGATCCGGATTGTTGTGTTGAGCCTCTCCTTCACAATGCTCGTAAGTTATATCATGACGGTTCACGATTTCCAATGCCATTTTCAAAGTCTCCGTTCCCCCTCGACGTATATCGAAATACATCTCGGGCTCGGCAGCCAACTCAAACAACCGTTCATAAAATATTTTCTTACGCATTTGGTCTTTGGACAATCCACTGGGGAAGTCAACCGGTTGCGAGGCTTCTGGCGAAACCGAAGTACGCGCCCTTCTCAAAACCTCATTTACCAGATTGGCCGCTCTATCCGTTTCATCTAATTCGTTATACACATCGGCCATTAGCAACAAAAAGTCGGCATAACGGTACAATATGATATTGTTGTTGCTCTGTTGCGCTTGACAATTAAAATCGATCTGTTTTTTCCACAAAGGCCACCCGGCATGATCCCCCACCGACGTCGCAAACTGTCCCACCAAATTGACAACGTTCTTTTCGCCTGTCGTCGTATTCTCGGTGTAAAACTGTTCCTGCAAAACCGTCAATTCCTCTACGGTAGGGTTAGTAGGATCGTCCATTTGGTCATACGGGATATAAGCAACAGCATCTGCTACGCGGCTCGTCGATTTGGTCTTATACGTCTTATATGGATAAGTATATACCGAATCACTTATCAAGTGATAAGAACTGCCGTTTTTCACATCGTACCACCGAGTCAAAAATGTAGCATCATACCGAGGGTCCCCCGGATAAGTTCCACGGAACAGATCGTGAAATGCTTTGGTCGAACGGATACGCTGATAAGCCGTACCCGGCGATGCATTGTCGGCAGCAAAAATCCAGTTCAATCTATTCCAAGAATAATCCGACGAAGTGGTAAAATTCAGCTGGAAGATAGATTCCGGCGAATTCTGCACATGGTTTATAAAAAGATCGGAATAACGGCTCTGCAATGAATACTTTCCATAAACCAAATCGCACCAGAATTTGGCATCTTCTAAATAATCGGCTTTGCGGTCGGCCAAATCGGGATTACACGAAAGCATCCAATTCAGTTTGGCCAAATAAGCGGCAACTCCCAACTTATCGATATATCCGTCAACGTGTTCGCCATTCTCCGGCAAATTGTCATACGCATACTTCCAATCGATGAAAATCTGGCCGACAACGTCGATAAAAGACGATTTCGGTTCCGAAATCGCATCATGGGCCGACGGTTCGATCCGCAAAGGAACATCACCCCACATCATAGAGAGATAGTAATAACACAACCCGCGAATAAACGAAGCCTGCGCCGTGTAGTTTTCTTTCAAATCTTCACTCAACGAACCGTTATTCATATTCACGATGAAAGTATTACATTCCTGTATAGCTTTGTACAATCCTCGCCAAGCCCACAGCACGGCATCGCCGGCCGTAGTGGCATTCAACGAAGCGTAACGGTCCGGTTCCGAACCATTTGTCTGCGACCACGAGAGCCCCGATGACCCCACTGACATTTCATAAACACCCTGTCCGAAACAGTCTTGTGTCGTCAAATAGCCATAACAAGCATTCAACGCCTGCTTAGCTGTCTCTTCCGAATCGAATATAACGGTATTATCCACAGAGTACTTGGGATTCTCGTCGAGCCAGTCTTCACAAGAAGAGAAAGTGACACCCGTCACTATTCCCAAGACAATTATATATTTTAGCGATTTCATAAATTACTATATATTAAAATGAAACATTCAAACCAAATATAAACGACCGAGCATGAGGGAACGAACTCATATCCACTCCCGGACGTAAACCATCGAATGCAAAAGAGTTAACCTCAGGATCGTAACCACTGTAATCGGTTATAATAAAAGCATTTTTAACCGATCCGAAAATATTGATCGAATTAAACCCGATCTTTTTCATTACCGCCTTCGGTAAATTATACGAAAGGGTAATATCGGTACAACGCAAGAAACTGGCATCCTCTACATAGCGATCCAACACAGCCGGTGTAGGCAATGTATAATTTACTCTCGGATAAGCGTTCGAACGGTTTTCGGCAGTCCACGCGCCTACCCAAGCCTCGGTTCGCAAGTTGCCACCCGTACGGTTCGGGATTGCTTGATAACGAATATTGGTATTGATCATATCCTTCCCGTGCACTCCATTAAATTGAGCCGAAAGACTCAGACCGCGCCAAGTAAAACGAGTTTGAAAACCGTAAGTAAAATCGAGATTCGGGTTACCGATAATCACACGGTCATCGGTATTGATCACACCGTCTCCGTTCTGGTCTATGATTTTAATATCACCAGCCTGAGGCGCTCCACCCGTACTTAAATCTTGCGTTACATTATACGAACCGCCATTTGCCGGCAAATCTTCTTCCTGAACGATTCCATCGGTTTGATAACCCAAGAATAGCCCCGGCTCATGTCCTACCCAGAACAAGTGTGCATTCCCGAAGTGGTTACCCAACGAGTTTCCTTCATAAGCCAATATATTCTCATACACACCGAAATTACCTCTCGAAACACCCAGACTATTGATCTTCGGGTTATTTTTTCCGATATTTCCCCCGAACGTCCATGTAAAGTCTTTCGTTTGGATAATATCGGCTTCGAGACTGAACTCGATACCTCGGTTCAACAAATTCCCCGAATTATAATAAATGCTCGGGAAACCGGCCGAAGGCGGCAATACTCTGGAAATGAGCAGGTCTCTCGTCTCTTTATTATAAAAGTCGAACGAACCTCTCAACCTGTTTTTCAATACCCCGAAATCCACACCGACATTCCACGACTCGGTCGTTTCCCAAGTCAAACCTTCGTTCTGTAATTTATCGACAGCCATAGCGAGAACCTTGTCACCCACAGCATTAGCATAGTCTATAATTTGACTATAATTCGAGAAACTACTATACGGATCGATAGCCGAGTTTCCGGTCTGTCCATATCCCACTCTCACCTTAAACTGGTCGAGCCAATGCACATTATCCTTTATAAAATCTTCCTGTTCCATACGCCATGCCAATGAAAAAGAAGGGAAATATGCCCAACGATGTCCACGGGCGAAACGACTCGAACCATCGGCACGGAACGATGCCGTCGCCAGATAACGACCTTCGAGGAACGACATGTTCACGCGTCCCAGATAAGAGAGTAACTGATAGTCTCTTTGTACGGGTTCGAGGTAAGATATGCGTTCGGCCATGTGCAATCCGTCTATACCGAAACTCATATTGGAGAACTGACGGCCCTGTGTTCTCTTATTCAGATAATTGTAATCGTCATAAGTAACAGCCCCGGTTACATCTAAATCGAGAATACGGTCGAACGTATGATGATAATTCAACATATTCTCGACAGTGATATTGTTTTGGCTCAAATCGGTGATACCCAAAGAACCTTTATCGTTATTCCCCCGGAAAGTCTCCGTGCCGAACCAACGGGCACGATATTCGTCCCTCAAATTGCCACCTGCACGAAGATTATATGTGAGGCCTTTCCATATTTTCCACTTCAAGTCCATCGAAGCACGAAATGCGTTCTCAGTCGTTTGGTCGTCATAATCATTCAACCAACTGAATACAGTGATCCTCTTCTCCATACCGTTCGTACCACTCAACGAAGGGTCGTCGGCGGGATACTCAAACGGTTGGGAAGTAATAGCGGTTACCGATACCGATCCTTGTGCTCCACCGTTGGCATTGCTACCCGACATCATATCGTTCTTTTTCAACGACCCGCTTAACGACAAATCCACCGATACGGTCTTCGACAAGTCCATCGACAAATTCGCACGTAAGTCCCCCTGTTGTAAACCGGTCTGTTTTACAATACCGTTGATATCTTTGAAAGAAGCCGACACAAAATAACGTACCTTGTCGGAACCACCGTTCACCGAGACCGAATAATTCTGTGAGAAAGCCGTACGATAAATCTCTCGCTGCCAATCCCGTTCCTGCAATATGCGATACGAAGTAGGGTCGGTCTCGTCGTATTTTCCACCCGAGAAAATATAACGCACCTCGTTCCCCGATTTGAAGAACTGGCGATCGTCGGGACCAGACTGAGCATTCCGGTAATCGGCATAATCGCTCAAATTCAACATATCGTACAATCGAGTGGCATTCGCAACAGTAAAGTTAGCATTCACGTTTATGCGAGGTTTACCGCTCTTTCCTTTTTTAGTCGTAATCAATATGACACCATTAGCACCCCTCGAACCATATATCGCTGTGGCCGAGGCATCTTTCAAAATTTCAATACTCTCTATATCCGCAGGATTCAAACTGCTCAACGGATCAGCCGCAGTTTGATAATCGTCATCGCCGAATGCGGAAGCGGCGAACTCACCCGTAGAGGCCTGAGGAATATTATCGATTACATATAACGGTTGGTTATCGCCACGTAACGAACTGGCTCCACGAATCGTTATAGAGGTAGCGGCTCCCGGAGTCGTGTTGGTAGCCCCTACCACCAAACCGGCAACTTTACCCTGTAACAAGTTATCGAGAGTCACGCTCTTCGAAGCGTCCATCTCATCGGGACGTATCGATGCGATAGCTCCCGTCACATCGCTTTTCTTGACACTACCGTAACCCACTACGACCACCTCGTCCAGCAACTGGGCATCGCCTTGTAGAACCACATTGACAACGGTCTTATCACCTACCTTAACTTCTTGTTTCTGATAACCCACGTAAGAAAACACGAGTACAGCATTCTTATCCGGTACAGAAATCGTATAATTTCCGTCCAAATCGGTTGCCACAGCTTTTGTCGTACCTTTCGCCTGTACAGTAACGCCCATCAATGGTTCAACATCGTCACGGACATTACCCCGAACGGTTATACTTTGTGCGTATGCAATTTGCATGCCCGACAGCATGACAATTACAACAGACAAAGCCTGTCTAATCATATCCTTTATTTTCATGTAATTATATTTTAAGATACTTATTTAATCCTGAACTTAAAAACATCTACTCCTTCCGACGACCTCACCCAAGCGATATACACACCCGGAGAAAAACGATCGGTCGATATGGTATATTGCTTTCCCGAAATTCTTTCGTCCCGAAAAAGGACACCCGAAGCCGAGAAAAAAGCGATCTGCGATAAATCGGCATCCGATGTCGAAAGCACTACTATTTCCCCCGACCGGTCATTACAAATGAGATTGGTCTTTTTTTTTCCCTCTTTCGATAAAACCGGCAGTGAAGACACCCCGTCTGTCCGAGTGATTAGTGTATCTACATTGGCCGAAATAACCGAGTTCGCAGCACGAATCAAACTCAACGGGTCGGAAACTGCCACATCGTTCCCCATGTCAAAATACATGACCGTACCGCTATTCTGTTCGAGAATGAAGTTCATCTTGTCCTTTACGCAATCGACTCCATTAAAAGTATAAGAGGACCCCGACATAGTCGCCGTATTCGCATCGGTAGACAAATCGGGATTGGCGGCTACAATATTTTTATATCCTGTAACGTTGCTTCCTGTCGTCGCCGTAGTAGGATAAGACATACCTATTTTTTCTTTCGGAAATCCCCACGACACAAACTTATTATACGCCGAAACATAATTGTCATACGCAAACCAAGTCACCTGAGGCCCATAAATCTGGAAGGTATAATAATCGGGCATATCGATCCACTTCGTAGGCAGAAAATAAGCTACCGGATGCAACGAAACACTGAACACTTTATCCTCGGGAATAACAGCACGTAAAGCCTCTACCATCGGGCCATATCCCGAAGTCCACCTCGAATCGCCGCTATACAACCACTCGAAATCGACATCTATACCGTCGCAATAAGGCAGCAACTCGGCGACGTCCGCAGCCAATCGTTCGCGCCATGCAGCATCCGAAATATGCGAAGGCCACACCTTGTTCCCGTTCTCACTGTCGGAAGAGATCAAACCCAAACGTATCTTGAAGCCCCTGTAACCATCATACATTTTCCTAATCTGTGACAACAGTTCCTTCCAGCTCCGAGTGTTTTTTCCGGGGTTGTCTGCATCATTGAATTGCCAATACGACAACAAATAAATAGCTCCGTCGCCACCGCTGGGAAAAGTGAGGTCACCAGACGTTCCGGCGGCATCCTGTGCTATTTGGGCGCTTGTCCGGGCATTTCCCCAAACCACTACATCGTCAATGTATCCTTTGAAATTCTCCCCGATAACAGCATCGGCCGAAGTATTCATAAATGTAAAATCATCTTCGTCGGGTATCGTCGTAATGTCATCGGCATAAGTTTGACTTGCTCCGCTATCGGTAAACAGGCGAATACGGGATATAGCCCGACCGGTCGTCGAAACGATAGACACGGCAATATGTTCCCAACCTGCGGCAGTGAGCGCATTCTCAAAATTATACGTATAACCGTTGATTCCTACCAACAATTCCTTCTTCGACTCATCGCCCAATTTTATGGAAAACTGATTGGACTCATCGCTCTTATTAAAAATCGCTGCCCCCGTTTGCCATTCTTCAATAGAAATCCAAGCCTCGATAGTAGCGTAATTCATTGCTGGAAGCCCGCCGGTATTCTGCAAAACTTCTTCGCTCACATTCATGCCGGCGCCTTCGCCATTCAAATGAAGGACTCCGTTTCGCCCTTCATATTCGGCCACATACGAAGCATTGGACAGCACACCTTGATTATCGGGGTAAGTCATCGTCACTGCTCCGGTATAGCCCGACACTTGCGCATCGAGAAATATCAAATCATTAGTCATCAAATGCATATCCCTATCTATCTGCAAACGGTCACAATGACGCACGAAAGAAGAATAACCCGTTACTACTCTATATTTAAAGTAATCGTTATCGATAACGGCTTCACGCGTCACATTCGTGGGCTCGCCATGATGTGCCAATTTATAATCCACAATATCTTCGCACTGGTCTTGGTCAAACTTGTAATAGAACAGAAGATCGTCATATTTCGGGTGGAATTTGTTCACCGTATTACGGAACATCAGGTTCTCGGGTTCAGCACCCGGCATCTCCGTTTTCCAGAAACGGAATTCGTCGATACGTCCTTTAAAGTTTTCTCCTATGACAAATGGCTCCGATGTCTCTGGAATAGCTGCTCCACTAGTATTGGCAATCCACTTTTTCTCACCATTAGTCCACACATCGATTCCATTGGCAAATGCCGAAATGGTAAGTTGCGTCCACGAACCTATCGGCAAATCGTTCGCTACGATAAATTCTTGTGTCGCTGTTTTATAAATCAACTGCCCCGAGGTTCCGAACCGTAAAGAATATTCTTCGTCTCCGTTTCCTCGTTTAAAAACATAAGCATTTTCCACCCATTCGGACGGATTCACCAAACACTGAACCGAATAAAGATCCAAATTATTTAAGTCCGATATAGTTCCGCAATCGACTTTTCCGTCACCATTGAAGCGTAACGCAAAATTTGTAGTCTGTGAAAACAGCGAACCATAAAAAAACGAACTGAAAAGAATAAGCAAAAGAATCCTCGTTTTCATGCATATTTTATTTAAGAGTATAACAAAACAAAGAAAAATAAAGCCGAGGAAATTTATCCTCGGTTTTATAGGTCTCATTTATAAGTCATTAAAGCACGACTTTCGATGCTTTGTTTCCATATTTCACCACATAAGCACCGCGAGACATCGGAACTTCCACGAACGAATCGGTTACCTTCACGGTTTTCACCAATGCACCGTTCAACGAATAGATAAATACCTCGGTTCCGAAGTCTATATCGTTCAAATAGATATACTGACTATCCCATGCCACGAATCCGTTGGTTTCACCTATCGCGTCGATGCCGGTAGCAGGTGATCCATTCGGGGTATCCCAACCATCGAAATTCACAGGATCGAACTCAGGACATTCTCCGCTCGGATTAGCCGTAAATTGTATCGTTGCGATATAAATGGCTCGATTGCCCAAGTGTCCTCCGGGAATATTGTACCGTATCCGCAAAGGAATCCTATCGTCGCCTGTAATTCCGGCAATATTCAAATCGGCATATATCGGCCACCATTTCGTATCGATCGAACTGTAAGTAGTAGTTTCGGGGAGTGGTACATTGGTCGTTGCCCCTCCGAAATTCCAAACAGAAATCTTATAATCCGCAGTTATAGGATCTCCTACTACTTTCGACACGAAATGGAAACGTACCGGAGTATTAACCGGGAAATCTGTTTGTGTAAACATACTGACGTTTATATACCCGGCCAAAGCATCAGCGGCTGACAATGTGGGTTCTTCGGCACTACCGTCCCCTTTTATCAACAACATATTTCCATAATCCGAAGCAACGATGTGACACCCTTTATTAAAGCCGGCCACACTGGCATCTTCTTTTTTAACTTGACCTCCGGTCAACACGACAGTACCCTCCTCTTTCAACTTCTCGGTAGGATAAGGTGAAACAGGATTGGCTCCCTGCGAAGAATAATGAACAAATTCATACGAACCGACCGCTTGATCGGCAAATTTCAAATGACCGGGAGTAACATCTTCATCGGCAGCCCATGAATAATTAGCACCCAGCAAACATAAAGTCGAAATAAGTAATGCTTTCGTTTTCATACATACAAGAATTAAGAAATTAAACAATAAAATAATTTGCTTTCACGAATGCAAATATAAAATCGCCCCCAACAAAGGCATGTTCGAAATTGTCTAAATCATTTTCGAAATCGTCTAAAACAAGTATAACAGGCTATTGAGAAAAAACAAAACGTTTGAAATTAAGCCGATGGCTCGTTCCTTTTCTGCTCTCGGTACTCCCGAGGAGTCATCGATGTAAACTGCTTGAAGCAGGTGCTGAAATAACGAGCATTGGAAAACCCGATACGCTCCGATACCTCTGCGATCGGGATATCGGTATCGGTAAGCAATCTCATGGCTTGCTCGATTCTTATGCGATTGATTAAATCGTTCACGCCTAAACCTGTCAATGCCTTCACTTTGTTATACAAAGAAGCTCTGCTCATGCCCATTTCGACCGTTAAATACTTCACATCTAAATCGGAGTTATCTATATTATCCAACACCAGCTTATTCAATTTCAACAAAAATTGTTCGTCAGCATTACTGAATGTCTGGTTTTTAGGCATGATAGAAACCTGTACGGCATCGCGATAATAGTTTTTTATTTGTTCCCTATTCCATAACAAATTGCGTATAACAGTCAAGAGCACATCGTCATCGAATGGCTTGGCAAGATAAAAGTCCGCACCCAATTTATATCCGGCTGCGAGGCTATCGGGGTTATCCCTTGCAGTGAGCAAGATAACCGGAATATGACTGATTTGAATATCGCTCTTCAACAAACGACAAAATTCGAATCCGTCCATGTGGGGCATCATAATATCGCAAATCACCAAATCGGGTTGGCACTGATGAACGACATGCAAACCGTTCACTCCGTCATCGGCCGTATAAATTTGTTTAAAAACACTGGAAAATGAAGTTTTAATAAAAGAACGTATATCCATCTCGTCATCGATAATGAGAATAGAATAATCTTGGAGAGGAAAATCTTTTTCGGGAACGGTTGTCTCCGGCATATCGGTTGCATATCCTATATCGTTCAAATACATACCCGGAGCACATGCGACATCTTCGTCGTTATATGCCAACGGTAACTCAAACCAAAACGTGGCTCCTTTGTCTTCGTTATTGTATGCACCTATTTCCCCGCCATGCAATACCAGCAGAGTCTTAGAATAAGACAGACCTATACCGCTGCCGCTCAACCGGTGATCTCCCTGATAGAACCGAGTGAATAAATGGGATAGGTCATTCTCGTTCAATCCTATTCCGTGATCCTTGACAGAAATGCGCACACAACTTTCTCTACGTTCGGTGATGACCGTTACCACAGTTCCTTCCTCACTGAATTTAAATGCATTCATCAACAGGTTGGACAATACGATCTCGCATTTCTCTCTATCGAAAGAGATTTTATCTATCGTCTCATCGGGATTGAAAAGAAGCATTATTTTCTTGGACTCGAACTCTTCCGAAAAATCCCCGATGACAGCCCTTACCCACTCATTCAATGAATAAGGAGCCAAATGCAATGCTTCATATCCCACCTCCATACGCCGCATATCGAGTACCATATTGATGATATTGCGCATACGACGGGCCTGTTTGAAAATCTGCATTAACTGTGTTTTCAGCGTATCATCGACAGTACCGCTCTTTAAAAGTCGCTTTAACGGAGCATAAATCAAAGTTAAAGGTGTTCGAAGTTCATGACTAACGTTGATCAAGAACCTTACCTTATCTTCATACACTTTACGTTCCCTCTCTTTCATTTCGAGTTGCAACCGGGAATTTTTTCTTTTTACAGTGTAACTTATCATCAAATAGCACAAACCGGCCGCTACAATCACCACGAGAGCGATAAACCAAAACGATTTCCACCACGGTGGAACAACCTCTATCTGTAATATGCACCGGGATTGGCTCCAACCGCCGTCTTCCGTACTACACGAAGCCATAACCCTATATGTGCCTGCCGGCAAAGTATATAAAGTCAGAGTATGGTCGTAAGTTTCTATTTCCGATCGACCGAGGCCTTCGATGTTGAACCGGAACATCTTCTTCCTGAAAATATCCTTCTCCCGTACCATCGTCTTCAAAGTGAGCGAAGTATAATTCCATGCAACACGCAAGCTCCGGTCTGTATCGCCCATTTTGTTCATCACCGATTTTCCGTCGAGAACGACATCAGACAACTCGACCGACGAAGGAGAGAGGGAATTGTACTCCTTGTATATTTCCCGATCGATATGTAAAAGTCCGGTTACACCGCCCATATAAATGTGAGCTCCGTCCCGAGTTATCAAAGTAGATTTATGCAAATATTCGTTAGGTATAGCGCCGTCGGATTCGCCGTAAATAAAAAATTTATCCTCGCCTATGGAATATCTGAAAAGCAGACCGTCGGCGCCTAACCACAGATATTGATTGGCATAGGCAACCGCAGTCACCTCCCTAAACATATTTGTTTTTATTTCATTCAACGCTTGGGTATTCACATCGTAGTGGAACAGCCCCTTGTCGGTCCCTATCCAAAAGTTTCCTTCGTCGTCCCTACAAGCCGCATTGATGACCGCTTTTGAACCGAAAGCAAGAAGACACACCGCAGCATTCTCCGCATGGTCGAGCCGCAAGATATAATTGCGGCCAAAAAGATAGGTAATATCCTTATCGGAATAAAACCGCTGAACCGTACCGTAATACCGAGACGAATCGGCAACATGCGCAATGGTAAAAGAGCCTGTCGATTTATCATAAGTATATATCTTGTCCGCAAATAAATGGATTTTATCGGTATCGAAATAATCGACATTGACCGATATGCCCGAATGTATAATCTCCTCGTTACGCCTATCGTTCAATAAAGTAAAAGACCTTAAATTACCCGTACGTTTATCGAACAAATATAACCCTTTGGAAAAAAAATACATCAATAATTCTCGCTCGTTATAACGGGTTATCGAGGCAACTTTATATCCGTAAGTATTGGGATAGTGGGTAAATCTATTGCTCTTCGGCTCCAAACGGTTCAGTCCCCCGCCATCGGTCCCGACCCAGATAATTCCGTCCTCATCTTCATATAAGCACAATGCCGTTTTATCGCTCATGCCGTAATGATTTCCCGGAGAAACATCGCGATACGTTCTCATATGGACCTCTTTGATGCCGAATAATCCACCTCGTATCGTTCCGGCCCACATATTGTCGTCCCTGTCCTTATATAAACAAAATACCGAACTATACGGAAATGAATAGATATTGCCGGGCGTATATCGAATATTGGAAAAAGTCTCGTCTTTCAAGTTCAGGATACTGATTCCACCGCCATCGGTAGCCAGCCATAAAGAACCGTCCCGCTCTTCTATATCGAGAATCACATTATTGGTTAGATCTGAGTTCGACACATCGTAATGCTTTTGTTTTCTACCGCCGTCGATATACCGGTCGAGCCCCTTGCCATAGGGCGAAATCCACAGATCCCCCTGAGTATCGACTTTGACCGACATGATCTCTTTCTCCTTACAGAACATCGGTCGTTCTATTTCCCCTGTACGACAGTCCAATAGCCACAATCCGTTCCATCTCGACGATAGTACCCAGTAATGCTCCGACCACGGTATCATGTGATTGAAAAATGCGTATGACTTATCTTTCCACCGAACAGGAACCGTATCCATGACAGCCCGGTGATAATCCCATCGGTATATTACTCCCCTTCCTCCCAAAAAAAGAGCATCTTCAGTCAACAAATAAGAATGAGCCTGCAAAGCCTTCTGCCTCCAAAGAACAGTCTTGAAATCGTCGCTTTCCCGCTGATAAACACATACACCCTTATCGGTCGAAATCCAAATATTATGACGGGCATCCTCTACAATGAAATGAACTAAATTGCCCGGTAAAGAAGCAGCTGAATCGGGAACAGCCGAATAATTCTTAAACTCGTGATAATCGAAACGGCTTACCCCCGACTTCGTCCCGACCCACAGAAAACCATCGTGGTCGAGCATGATAGAACGCACAAAATTTTGAGAAAGCCCATCTTGTTGGGATAATTGTTTGAAATAAAAATTGGGAGCCGCTTCGACAATAACTGTCTCACACGCTATAATACCTGCGATTAATAAGAGATAAATATAAAGCAAGCGTCTTCTCATACAAAACAAAAATTCAAAAATAAAATACGGCGACAGCGAGTTTCCTCAATGGTTTTATCACCCCGATTCCGATATCCTAAATATCTCTTCCCGGTGTCGGTTAGATTAACCTCTGTAATCTAAATAACTAGCCATATACAAATATATTCCTCTCTCTCTAAATTTCAAAAACGATTTCATAGAATGATATCAATCAAAAACAAAATTATGAAAATCTTGATGTCTTTCGATATATTTTCACGAGAATTTCCATACCATATTCGGAATAATGAATTTTAAAGTAAAAAGAAATTCTATCCTATTCCCAAAGTAATAAAAGAATTACAATTCTCTTAAAAAGTTCAAATAAGTCTCGATACCGATAAAATCTCGCCGATAAATCACATTACTGCGTTGCCCGACAAATAGAAAAATATGTATCTTTGCATAAAATGCAGAAATAGCATCGGTTCAGTTTGGAAAACGAATCTATTCATTTCGTTCTGCATTTACTTTTCGCTATGTTTGTAAATACATTTTTATTAGAAAACAGATGATTCCGGCAGAAATACAGCAAACCAAACAACGATTCGGCATTATAGGAAATGCTCCGGGTCTGATTCGAGCCATTACAAGAGCTCTACAAATCGCACCTATCGATTTGGCTGTGCTTATTACCGGAGAAAGCGGTGCGGGAAAAGAGTTCTTTCCACAGATTATACATGCCAACAGTTCCCGAAAGCATGGAAAATATATTGCCGTAAACTGCGGAGCGATACCCGAAGGAACCATAGATTCCGAATTGTTCGGGCATGAAAAAGGAGCTTTTACTGGCGCATTATCTGCACGAAAAGGTTATTTCGAAGAAGCCGACGGAGGAACAATTTTCTTAGACGAAGTCGGCGAATTACCCCTCACGACTCAGGCTCGATTATTGCGCGTACTCGAAAGCGGAGAATTTCTAAAAGTCGGTTCTTCCACTGTTTTGAAAACCAATGTAAGAATCGTCGCTGCGACCAACTTGGACATGGTAAAAGCCGTTTCGGAAGGAAAATTCAGGGAAGATTTGTATTACAGGCTCAGCACGATACACATCGAAATTCCCCCATTGAGAGAACGGTCTGAGGATATTCTCCTATTATTCCGTAAATTTTCTACGGACTTTGCTGAGCGTTACCGAATGCCCGTAATCCAACTGACGGAAGATGCACGCACCGTACTGCTCAACTACCGTTGGCCGGGAAATGTAAGGCAGCTAAAAAATATCACCGAACAAATCTCTATTTTCGAAACGAACCGAGACGTAGACGGAGCAACGTTGCAAAACTATCTGCCCCAATATAATATCGAAAAATTACCGGCTCGCGCTACCTCGAACGAACAAGAGCACTCCTTCTTCGAGAAAGAAAGAAAAATGCTCTACAAGACGCTGTTCGAAATGCAAAAAGAGCTGGCAGACTTACATACGAAAGTAGAAGAACTGACGAGGGAGAAAATTCAGGGACAAACTCCTTACGCTCAAACGCCCCAACCGGTTCCTGTCGCACAATCGATGGCTCTTACTCCTATCGTACCATCTGTTCCGGTACATGTCCCGTCCGCCAAACGAACGGCCATAGAAGACACCGTAGGAGAAATAATACCCAACGAACCCGAATATATAGAGGAACAACCTACGACACTCGAAGATACGGAAAAAGAGACCATCAAAAAGGCATTATTACGTAATCACGGAAAACGGAAAAAAACAGCCGAAGAATTAAAAATATCCGAAAGGACTCTTTATCGTAAAATTAAAGAATATAACTTAGAATAGAGCCGCACGACAATGAAACGTTTAACGACTATATTACTCGTCATACTGTCGTCATGCAGTATCTCTTATAAATTCAACGGAGCTTCGATCAATTACGAAACGACCAAGACCATATCGGTAGCGAACTTTCCCATTAAAGCGGCATTGGTTTACCCTCCATTGGAAGAGTTGTTCACCAATTCATTGAAAAATGCTTATACCCGGCAAACGCGATTACAAATGGTTAGCAGCGGAGGAGACCTGCAATTGGAAGGAGAAATCACGAATTATGACCTCACCCCGCAAGCCGTAACAGAAAACGCATATGCATCGCAAACGCGCCTGACTATTTCTGTAAGGGTAAGATTCACCAACACCAAAGACCCTCAGTATGACATAGACCAAACATTCTCCGGGTATAAGGACTTTTCCAGCGACCGAATGTTAACCGATGTGCAAGATGAACTTATCCAACAAATCACAGACGAGCTGGTAGATCAAATTTTCAACGCGACGGTAGCCAACTGGTAACACTATGATAACCCGGGAACAAATACGAAACCTTCTAAACGGGATTGGCGATGAAACAATCTCGAAATCCGATGCCGACCAAATGGCCGCGGATTATCCCTATTTCAGTATCCCGCAACTTCTCTATCTGAAATTCACACCGGGAGCCATGCCCGACGAGAAGCGCATACAACAGGCTCTGATTTACGCCAGTCCTCATGCGCACTTAGAGACCATTCTCGGTATCGAAGGAGAATCTTTCGCCGACCTCTATCCGAAAGCTCCCCGAACCGACAGCACCATGCAAGCGATCGATCTGTTTTTGGGGACATACCGTAAAGAGCAAAAACGAGGTAATGAAGAAGAAAGCCTCGACCGAATTATTTCAGGCAATATACTCGCTCAATCGGACTATATAAGCAACCTGCAAAAAGAAGAACAGACCGATTTAGCCGCAACGCCGGTTCACGAGCACGAGACAAATCCATATCCTGCCGTTCTATCGAGAACAACCGGTCGCGATCAAGAGAATACAGAACAATCCGCCCCCTCCGAAAGCAGCAACGACGACACTTTCTTCACGGAAAGTTTAGCAAAAATCTATATCAAACAAAGACGATATGAGAAAGCATTGCAAATAATTAAAAAATTAAGTTTGAAATATCCAGAAAAAAATATTTACTTTGCAGACCAAATAAGATTTTTGGAAAAATTGATTATTAACATAAAAACAGAATAATAAAAAATGTCAGTAGTATTAACCGTTTTTATCATCTTGGCATCATTGCTGATGATAGGTATTGTATTGGTTCAGAAATCAAAAGGAGGAGGTCTTGCTTCTAACTTCGCATCATCGAATCAAATCATGGGAGTTCGGAAAACAACCGACTTTGTAGAAAAAGCGACATGGACCCTTGCTATCGTTATCATGGTTCTGAGCATAGCTACCGTATTCGTTTCTCACAACGGTCAGCAATCTTCCGTATCGGAAATTAAAGACATTGTAAATACCGAAGCACCGGCAGCTCTTCCCGGATTTGAAACGCCTGCTACCGGAAATAACGCAGCACCGGCACAAGAGGCTCCTGTTCAAGAAGCTCCTGCAAACTAAAATATGAAAAGACTTTTATAAATTTTCATATATCAAGCCCGAACGTAATGTGTTCGGGCATTTTTTTACAAATCGAAATTTTACTTTTACCATGGACGACACAAAACCATTCTGGCATCTTTTCCGACATAACCGAAACGATGAAAAACCTTCAGAAATAGAAATCGAAGCAAAGCTCAAAGAGCAAATACAGGCACTTGTTCGTAACGGAATCTTTTTCGACTTTGAAAAAAGAAAAGCAGCCCCCGTACAATCCAAATTCGGGGGAAAACCGGCCTTACCGAAAAAATTCGAATGGCCTCACTACACCGATGAATACGGCGAACACATCGTTCTCCCGTTTTTCCTGCAACTATCTTGCGAAGAACTATCGGTTTACGACACAGACAATCTCCTTCCACACGAAGGCATGTTCTATCTCTTTTATGATCTCACGAATCAACCGTGGAGAAATAGTAAGGGAGCAAAACTATTATACACCCCTACTCCCATTTCCGAATTAGTACCGACCAATTTCCCCGACAATCTACCGGAAGAACACAGGCTTCCCGAAATGGCGCTCAAATTCACAGCACATACTTGTGCTCCCGATTGGGAAGATTATGTCGGTATGACAGGCGATGACAACACCGCATATACCGATTGGGATATCATAGAACGAAAATTAGGGAAATGGGGATATCCCCACATGGAATCGGCCGGACGTATCTTGGGATACGCCTCACTCATTCAAAACGGTATAGCCGAAGCATGCGAATCGAGAGCGCAAGAGGAGAAACAACAGACATATAGCAAAAAGTCTGCCCGCGAATGGATTTTACTTCTGCAACTCAACTGTATCGAGGAAGAAGAGGTAGATATACCGTTCGGGGACTGCGGAAGCCTTTACTTTTATATCCGGCAACAAGACTTGGAAAGGCGAGATTTCAGTCAAATTCAATTCGAGCTGCAATGTTATTAGAAAATTCGGCTCAGTAAAAAATCAGGGGGTAAACATGAATTTTAGCGATGTCATGCCGACAAGCACATTCCGGTTCCCTCGGCGAGTGGTTAAACAAGCTGCCGAATAGATTTTTGACAAAAATCAACCCCTCCTTTACTACTCGACACCCGCCCTATATCTTACTTGACAACAAACACCCTGTAAGGCTATGAGGCTCAGCAAGGAGGAGGGTGAAATCCACTTCGAACATTTTTAAGCTCCTCCATTGCCGTGCCCCGTAACATTACAGGGTGTCACGTATAAAATCGGAATAGAAGCGAAAGAGAAATACATCTCACCCTCCTCCTCTGTGTTTTGCGCAGCAAAATATAGGGGAGGTGGCACGTAGTGACGGAGGGGTTAAAAAACAGCGACAGTAACAGCAACAAAATCAAATCTCAACCACTCCCCCTACCTGGCTTCGCCACATAGGGAGAAGATTAAAAATGGTATTTCTTATTTCTGCATAAGGATAGATTTTAAACTTCTCCCCTGTGTTGCGCCAGCAATATAGGGGAGACACCGAAGAAACAACAGTTTCTGAGGAGAGGGGTTAAAAGATTGGATAGCACAATCCCCTCTGATTGCCTACTGTGCCGAAAATTCCAATCTATCTTAACCCGACATTTATAAAAAGAAAAAGAGCCGAAAAAATTCGGCTCTTTTTCTTTTAGGCTACCCAATATATTTATTTTACAGGTTTCAAGGCCTCCATTATAGCGGCTTCCAATTCATCGGCCAATTCGGGGTTATCCTCTATACATTTCTTGGCGGCATCACGACCTTGCCCAAGTTTAGTATCCCCGTAACTGAACCAAGAGCCGCTCTTCTTGATAATGCCTTTATCGACTCCCAAATCGATAATCTCTCCTGCACGGGAAATCCCTTCGCCAAACATGATGTCAAACTCGGCTTTGCGGAAAGGAGGTGCGACTTTATTTTTCACCACTTTCACACGAGTCTGGTTACCGATAACCTCATCACCATCTTTTAACTGACTGACCCGACGTATATCGAGACGCACGGAAGCATAGAATTTCAATGCATTACCTCCCGTCGTTGTTTCGGGATTTCCAAACATGACCCCGATTTTATCGCGCAACTGGTTGATAAAAATACAGGTCGTGTTCGTCTTACTGATCGTCGCCGTGAGTTTACGCAACGCCTGTGACATCAACCGGGCTTGCAAACCCATTTTCGAGTCACCCATATCTCCTTCCAACTCAGCCTTAGGAGTTAAAGCGGCAACCGAGTCGATAACGACTATATCGACAGCCGATGAACGAATCAACTGGTCTGCAATCTCCAACGCCTGCTCTCCACTGTCGGGCTGCGAAATCCACAGATTCTCCACATCGACACCCAACTTTTCGGCATAAAAGCGATCGAACGCATGCTCGGCATCGATAATAGCCGCAATACCACCCGCTTTTTGAGCCTCTGCAATGGCATGTATGGCCAAAGTCGTTTTACCGGACGACTCCGGTCCATAAATCTCGATGACACGGCCTCTCGGATAACCTCCTACTCCCAACGCCGCATTCAAAGCGATGGAACCAGTGGGTATCACAGCGACTTCCTCTACCGAGTCATCTCCCAGTTTCATAATAGCACCTCGGCCATAACTCTTTTCTATCTTGTCCATGGCCGCTTGTAAAGCCTTTAATTTCTCAGACGAAACCGGCACTCGTTTGCCGGCAGTTTCTTGTTGTTCTTCCATAACGATATATTTTTATTTATTTTTCAAAATTTGTGAAGCATGATTCTTTGTATCCACCTTTTCTATAATATCGGTGATCACACCGTTCTCATCTATTATAAAAGTAGTCCGCACCGTTCCCATATAAGTACGACCGGCCATCTTTTTCTCCCGCCACACACCGAAGGCCTCGTTCAATTTACACTCGGTATCGGCTATAAGAGAAAACGGCAAAGACTGCTTCTCGATAAACTTGCGATGAGATGCCTCGCCGTCCTTGCTCACGCCTATCACGGCATAGCCCGATGCTTGTAATTCGGCGTAATGATCCCGCAAGCTGCATGCTTCGGCAGTACACCCGGGCGTATTGTCTTTCGGATAAAAATAAAGTATCAATTTACTTCCGGCAAAATCACTTAGCCGAATCTCCTTACCAGTCTGATCTACACCCAATATCTCGGGCGCTTTATCTCCTCGTTTCAATGCCATACTATATTCTATTAGTTTACAAAAATAGTGTACAAGAAAACAGCGACAAAACCGTCCTATCTATACCGCACACACTTGCCTTTGTTCATTACACAAATATACCACTTTTTCTCTCTCCTTCCATCAAAACCAAATAGACAATTACCTATTTTTTCTCTGACGAAGGCATGAAAATCGGCCGTGTCCCGTTATAATCCGGTAAACTCATTTCCATTCTCTTTCCGCTCTATCTTTAAGCGATACAAATATAGAACTGGACATGAGCAGATTATATACACATAAAAGTTAATATATACTAACAAATAAATCCATCAATCGAAATGATTAACTCACAATTTAACAAATCCTCTATAACCATTTGGTCAATAAAATATTCCCCTATTTCAAAAATATTGTTATATTTGCATGTGATGATAAAAAATATTGCCTATGATTATATAAAGAATCCGATACATACACTATAAAAACATATTGAAAAAAGCGTTTTAGCTATATTCTTCCTATCTAAAAGTTTGGCGACTTAAAAGGCAAAGAAGGATAATAGGTGAAATGCTCACGTGTAGCGTGGGCTTTTTGTATTATCTTGTTTGCCTAGGTTTCGCCAAACACCTTAGATAGCAAGATATGTTAAAAAGTGCCACGCTTTTTTTGTGTACGTATCTAACCCACGATTTCTGGCACTCAAACAACGGAGTATTCCGAAAGGCCGATAATAAAAACGAGTAGGAATTTTTACATTTTACTATTATGAAAAATTTATTTTTAATTCTGTTTCTAATACTAGGAATAGGTATAACTTATGCAGGAAAAAATTATAAAGTTACCGTTACATACGAAATAATATATGAATATTACGATGATAGTAACGGTAGTTACATGGGAGAAAAACCAGCAGGCACAAGTAGTAATAAATTCTCCTTTTATGCCGAAACGCCCCATGAAGCCGAGGAAAAGGCTATAAGTCAATGCTCATCGACATATTCTTCTTCTGGAACATATCAAGGTCCGGGAGAATACAAGGGTAAAAAATGCAAAGTATATCAAAAAAGAAGGGTTATTTCTGCAAGAGCACAATAATAAAAAAGCGAGTATGAAAGTTAAAAATTTCAGATCAAATTCAACAATGACATTCTTGTTCATTGTTACCACAACATTATTGTTTTCACCATGCGCCTCATTCATCAGCACAATGGAATCGACCGATTGGAAAAAAACGACCAACGATAACATCGAGTTACTGAATGATGCCATGCAAACAGGGTCTAACAAAGATAAGTAAATAGCATAATCTTATTAAACCCATAAGACAGATGTAATAGAGGACTCATTTATATCCTCTATTACATCATAAAAAACAGAAAAAAATTATTCTTTAACTCAGTAAAAAAATTCCAAGCTAAATTCGACAAAATCTTATTCCAAATCAAGCCTGCTTTTTATACGTCAATGCCGCCATACTATTGAACAAAACGGCAAAGACGGCTAATGCCACGTAATTAGGCCATAATTCGATAAACATCGTTCCTTTCAGATAAACCGAACGCATCACCTCGACAAAATAACGAGGAGGCAAAATGTATGTAATCCATTGCGCCCATGTCGGCATAGATTCTATCGGAGTAAACAATCCGCTCATCAAAATAAAAATCATCACGAAAAAGAACATGACAAACATGGTCTGCTGCATGGTCGACGAGTTATTAGCGATTGTCACCCCCATACCCGACATCGTAAACACAAAAAGCAAAGCCGCCAGATAAATGGAGCCGGGAGAACCTTCGGGTGAAAGCCCATAAACCAACCATGCCAACACCATGGCAACGGTCAATACAAGAAAACCGATAATCCAATAGGGTATCAATTTAGCCAATGTAAACGATAAACGACTAACCGGAGTAACATTGATTTGCTCGATAGTACCTATTTCTTTCTCGCTTACGAGATTCAAAGCCGGTAAAAAACCGCAAATCATTACCAGCAGCATGATCATCAATGCCGGTATCATGAAATGTTTATAATCGAGAGTAGGATTATACCGATTCTGTACCGTAAACAAATCGGGAGATACAACGACCGATTTCTCTCGCTGTAATTCGCCGAAAGTCTGCATGACGAGCTGTACCATATACTGTGAGCCAAGTCCCCCTTTCATAGCGTTTATACCATTCACGTCTATTCCTATCCGCTTGGGCGAATCACCAATTAACGAAAGTTCGAAATCGTTCGGGATAGTCAGTATCACATCGGCCTCACCCCCTTCCAACAAAGCGAACGAGTCGTCATAGCTTTCGGTAACGCCTCTCAAATTAAAATAGTCCGAAGCCTCTATTTTCTGGATAATCCGCCGGGAAGTCTCCGAATGGTCATTATCGACTACCGAAACGCCTATATGCCGCACATCCATCGTCGTTACCCACGGAATAATCAATATCACCATTACAGGGAAAACAATCACCAACTTCGGCAAGAACGCATTCCGAAAAAATTGTCGTATCTCTTTATCTAATAAAACAAACAATGTTTTCATCGTTATTCGAGTTTATCGTTAAACTTTTTAAGGGCGACACCCACCAGAACAGCCGTCATGGCAAAGAGAATACAGGCTTGCTGCCATACTTCGGCGAATGGCATGCCCCCTATCATCAGTTTTCGCACGGCATCGATATACCAACGAGCCGGCACGATACACGACAATGCCTGTAAAATGCCGGGCATATTCTCCACCGGAAACAACATTCCCGACAACATTATAATAGGCAACATCAGTACCATACCCGAAATGAGTATTGCCGTAACCTGCGTATTAGCCATTGTAGAAATAAACAATCCTAATGCCAGCGAAAGCACCAAATAGAGCAAAGAAAGCCCTACTAAACCAACCATCGAACCCGACATCGGTACTCCGAGGACGTATCGCGCCAATACCAGAATAACGACAAGATTCACGCACGAAAGCAAAAAATAAGGAATCATCTTGGCAAAAATGATCCATATCGGTCGCACCGGCGACACCAACAGGACCTCCATCGTACCGGTCTCTTTTTCCCTCACGATAGATACAGAAGTCATCATGGCACAAATCAAAATAAAAATCAATCCCATGATTCCCGGCACGAAATTGTAAGAACTCTTCATCTGCGGGTTGTACAACACCCGTGTCGCCGGAGCGACCGACGCGACGGAAATTCCCGACTGAAAAGAACTTTGCAAATATCCTAAACCTGTACCTGCATTATTGGGGTTCGACGCATCGAGAATAAACTGCACCGCCGCCTCTGAGACTCCCTCAATCCCGGCATTCGTCACCAACCGATCATAATCCTCAGAAAAAACCACCACCGCGGTAACATCGCCTTTCCGCAAAACATCGTCGATCTCGGCCTGAGAAATATATCCTTTGAATATAAAATACGGATTGGCTTCCATACGCTCGATTTGCTGTCGAATAGTTTCCGTACGATTGGGAGCCACTACGGCAAAATCGATATTATTCATTTCGGTCGATATAGCGAAACCGAACAAAAGAATCTGCACGATAGGGAGCAACAGCACGATCAACATCGTGCGTTTATCCCGTAAAATATGCAAAGCCTCCTTTTTGACAAATGACAAAAATCCTCCCATATCTATTCTCCCCGTTTAGCGCTGCGAGCCAAAATCCTAAAAACTTCGTCCATCGACCCGACAGCATATTGTTTCTTCAATTCGGCCGGAGAACCCAAAGCCTTTACTTTTCCATCGACCATGATAGATACCCTCGAACAATATTCCGCTTCATCCATATAGTGCGTAGTTACAAAAACAGTCGTTCCCCCGGAAGCAGCTTCATAAATCATCTCCCAAAATTGACGACGGGTAACCGGGTCCACTCCTCCCGTGGGTTCGTCGAGAAAAACCACCTCCGGGCGATGCAAAGTCGCAATGGAAAAAGCCAACTTCTGTTTCCAGCCTAAGGGAAGAGAACCTACCAACGTATCAATTTCCGATCGGAAATGCAATCGATTCAACATCTCCACCGTCCGGCGAAGCATTTGGTAACGGCCCAGCCCATAAATTCCGGCATACAGACGGATATTCTCGCGAACGGTCAAGTCATCGTACAACGAAAATTTTTGACTCATATAACCGATATGCTTCTTTATCTCCTCTCCCTGCGTCATCACATCGTACCCGGCAACCATTCCGCGACCCGATGTCGGATAACTCAACCCGCAAAGCATACGCATGGCTGTGGTCTTGCCGGCTCCATTAGCACCTAAAAAACCGAATATCTCCCCTCGTTTCACATCGAACGTTATATGGTCGACCGCGACAAAATCGCCGAAACATTTACACAAATCCCTAACCGATATAATTATATCATTCATGCTGCATCAATTTTATAAAAACATCTTCGATTCCGGGTTCGACCGGACGAATCGAAACATTATGAAAACCTTGTCCGTTCAAATAAGCCGCGAACTCATCGGAATCGAACATACTATCGGCAACTAAATGATGAGACTCACCGAACGGGTAACATTCCTTCACGCCTTTTATCCTACGAGCCTCGACAAGTAATCCGTACATATCGTCTCCCGATAACGCATACAAAGGCTCATCGAACCGCGCCGTAATACCGGCAGGAGTATCTATTCCCAGAATTTTTCCGTTATTGCACAAAGCTATACGGTCGCAACGACAAGCCTCGTCCATATAAGGCGTAGAAACAAGAATCGAAATACCTTTGCTTTTCAACTCCGACAACATATCCCAAAATTCACTCCGGGAAACGGCATCGACCCCGGTCGTAGGCTCATCGAGAAATAACACCGACGGACGGTGAATCAAAGCACAGCACAAAGCCAATTTCTGCTTCATACCACCCGACAATTTCCCCGCACGCCGTTTTCGAAATGGTTCTATTTGAGTGTAAATAGGAGCGATCAAATCATAATTATCTTTCACGCCTACCCCGAACAGGGCTGCGAAAAATTCAAGATTTTCCTCGACCGACAAATCGGGATAAAGCGAAAAACGCCCCGGCATATATCCCACCCGTTTGCGGATTTCTTTATATTGCCCGACAATATCGAATCCATCTACCGTCGCCACTCCATCGTCGGGATTCAGCAACGTCGCAAGCAGGCGGAAAAGCGTAGTCTTGCCGGCTCCATCGGGACCTATCAAACCGAACAACTCCCCCCGCCTCACCTCGAACGTTATATTTTCGATTGCCGTGAGCGAACCGTACCGCTTGGTCAATCCTCGTATTTCTATGGCATTCCGTACAGCCATCTCTCTATTTGTTTTAAGTTGTTATTGATGAAGACGCACCTCTCCGTAAAGGCCTATTTTTAACAGGCCGTCGTTCTCGACCGCGATTTTCACCGCATAAACGAGGTTAGCTCGGGTGTCACGGGTCTGAATCGACTTGGGTGTGAACTCGCTCTCCGATGCAATCCATGTAATGCGACCCGGATATTCTCTCTGCTTATCTCCCCCGAAATCGGCAACGACGGTAACCTCCTGCCCCACGCTCAAATCGGACAACTGATCCGATGTGAAATAAGCCCGCAAATACAATCGGTCCATATCGGCGACCTTCATCAAAGGCTTACCGGTCGCAGCCAACTCCCCAGCCTCGCTATACTTCACCAATACCGAACCGTCGATAGGAGAAACGATACGACATTTGGAAAGACGGTCTTCGACCTGAGCTATTTGCAAATCAATAGCCGATGCATTTTCATCGATCGACGACGTATTGTTTTTCAAGGTCGAGAGCAAAGCATCCAACTGCCCGTTCAAAACCCGCAGAGACGCATTAATATCGTCCAACTGCTTCGTTGTGGCCGCCCCGTCTTTCAACAAATTTTCCACTCGGCGACGTTCTGTCTCCTGTTGGGCGATTTGTCCCCTCAAAGCCGCTGCTTGCTTGGAAATATCGGGACGGTTGCTATGCACCGAAGCCCGCTGACGCTCCAATTGCAACTTCTGTAAATAGAGTTGCACGGTATCTATCGCTCCTACCTGTTTCCCTGCCGAAAGAGTATCGCCTTCCTCGACATCGAAGCTGAGAATACGGCCTGCTGCTTCGGCCGACACGAGGACCTCAGTTGCCTCGAACGTTCCTGTCGCATCAAAATCTCCACCGTTGCCACAAGCTGCCAGCACGACAGTCATGGCGCTATAAACTGCTATCCTTTTCATTTTACGCTGTATTTATCGATTAATGGTATGTTTATATTCATAAATTGCTTTCAGCAATTCTATTTCACGCATGCTGCGAGCCATAGAGGCCGTGGATTCGTCGGTAATTTTCGACAACAAGTCATGGGTATCTATAATTCCGTTCCACAATTTAGACTCGGCCGCCTCGCGTACCGACCGACGAAGAGCCACAATACGGTCGTCATCGGCAATCGCCTTGCGTAAGCGTGCGATATCCCCATTCTCCTGAGCCGCCTGCAAATTCATATTAAAAAGGAATACATCTCGCTGAACTTCGACCTGCTGCCGAGAAGTACGCAATTTATTTAAATTATTTTTCTGTGTATAATAAGCCCCGAAATTCCAAGACAATTTCACACCGAGCATAGCATTCCAACTCCAATCGCTATTCATCATACTCTGCATATAGTCCAATCCCGGATAACCATAATATCCCTGAGCAAAAAATCCCAAGCGAGGCATAGACGACGATTTTACCATCTTTTCTTGCGCCGTAAGCCTGTCTATCTTCGCTGCGAACATAGCCAACTCGGGACGTGCCGATTCTCCCGACAGGGGCTGCACGGCACTGGGACGCTGCAACTTTCGATCGCCCACCTTTTGTCCGATGAATATGCCTAACATACGACGATAACTATCGCAAGAAGACTCGAACTGAATGAGCTGCTGTCCTACCGAAAGCAACTCGGCCTCCAAAACATCGGCATCGGACTGCATCGCCACCCCGTTCCTCTGCAACGCCCGGACTTTTTCCAAATTACTCCGTAGAAGATTCAGTGTCAAATTCGTTTGAGCTATGCGCTCGTCGAGCAAAAGGATTCCGAAATAGAGATCGTCCACCCGGCCTTCCAGTTCGTAAAGATCGACATCTGTCATCGTTTTCTGTTCGGCGGCCTCTGCTCTGGCTATACGCTTGTCGGCAACAGACTTGCCCCCGTCCCAAATCGTTTGGTTCAATTCCAACGCCACTTTATATTGGTCTTTTCTCAATCCCGGAATTTCCAGACCTTGCTGAGCCAACATACCGGTCAGTTCCTTCGGGAAGTTAGGCGCATCGGTCTGCCAAGTAGCCTGAGCGGAAAAAGCAAGCTGCGGTATCCATGCCCTTGCAGCATTAGAAAGGTTATACTGTTCGGTTTGGTGAACCAAATCGTACTGACGAATTTCTGGATAATTTTCCCGGGCAAGTCGCCGGCATTCGTCGAGCGAAAGTTGAGCATGCCCGGCAACTACCGAGAACAGCCATACACACAAAATAACAACTCGCTTCATAATTCATTATTTTTTTATACGACGCATAATCATTTCAATATTCTCAGCCTTACGCAATTCAAAAAAGCAATTCCGATCGGCAGCAATATCTCCCAATATAGGCTCTATAATCGGATAGGCAATAAACGGAAAAACATTGAGAGAAATAATATCCAACAATAACATTCGGACATCGACCCATTCTACCTTTCCCTGCGCATGCAACTCGTCCAACTCCTGCTGAATACCCTTCATCAAACAATCTGCCACTTTCACGATTTTATCGCTCATAAGTTTATATCGTTCAGGACGGCTAAAAACCTCGTTTACGATAAAACGAGGTAATTGCGGATTAGCGGCAATGAAATCAAAATGACAGGTAACTCCGTCTTTCAGTCGCTCCAAAAGAGGCAATCCCGGTTGACCGAAAGCAGCCAGAACCGACTCGCTCATCAATTGTACTTTTTCTGTAAGAATACGCTCGAACAACTGTTCCTTCGTTCTGAAATAATAATGCAACATGGCGTGTGTCACGCCGGCTGCATGCGCGATCGAAGTAGTCTTTGCCCCATCGAATCCTTTCAACATAAACTCTTGCTCGGCCGCTTTCAAAATCTCCGATTCGGTATCTTTCGTTTTCATATTTTGTATTAACAATATAGTTTAATAATTTAGTCTAACAATTTTGTTAATACAAATATATAAGATATCATTTCAGAATAACATCACTCTTCTTTCTTTTTGTATTTATTTAACACTATCGTCCGCTAATCCAATAGGAAAAACGAAAGAAATAGCTGTTTATCAACACATAGGCAATAACCCCTATAACCGAAACAACGACAGGCAATACCAAGAATAGAGCGATTAATTTCCACGAAACATCTGGAAGTAAATAAGATTCAGTAGAAAATTCGTGGGGACAGACTTGAATTTTAGCGATTACACGTCTCCCTTATATTGCTGACGCAACACAGGGGAGCCCCCGAAGAAACACCCATTTCTGAGGAGAGGGGTTAAGATTAATAGCTTAGAAATTTTTGAGGATAACGTTAGATAAAATGAAATTATTTAGCATTTACCCTCTCCCCTGCCTCGTCCCGTAGCATTGCGGGGCGCTACAAAACAATATAGGGAAAAAGACTGCGTTGCAATCCTCCTCCCCTGTGTTGTGCACAGCAAAATATAGGGGAGGTGTCCGAAGGACGGAGGGGTTAAAAAACTGCGACAGCAACAGCAATAAAATCAAATCGCAACCTCTCCCCCTGCCGTATCCCGCAGCATTGCGGGGTGTGGCGCAACGATATAGGGGGAGTGCCCTCAGGGCGAGGGGGTTAAAACAGAAACAGAAAAACGAAAAGATTGAATCTGCGATGAGTAGAGGAAAAAGATTAAAGGAGACATTTTGAACAGCCTTTCAACCCCTCCGTCACTTCGTGCCACCTCCCCTATCGCACATTCGTGCGCAGAGGAGGAGGTTAATACTTTCGGCCGTTTCTTCGGTGAGGGGCTGGAATATACAAGGACAATCCCCTCTAATTATCGACTGAACCGTAGATAATATGCAACCGACTTAGATAAAAAGAGCAAAGGTTGGTATGCCTAAACAAAACACAAACCTTTTTCTCAAAAAATAGGACTATCCGTTGTACAGACAGCCCTATCCAAAAAAGTCTTTATTTACTATAATTACAACTCTATATCCCCATTGAACACTTCGTGCCACGGCAGACCTTGTTTGTTGAGCTGTTCCATGAAAGGATCGGGATCGAATTCCTCTACGTTATAAACGCCCGGTTTTTTCCACTTGCCGGTGAGAAACATCATGGCTCCGATCATAGCAGGAACGCCCGTGGTATAGCTCACACCCTGTGCTCCGGTTTCGAGATAGGCAGCATGATGGCTGCAATTATTATACACATAATAAGTAAGTTCCTTTCCATCTTTTCCAATACCCCGAATGCGACAACCGATAGAGGTCTCTCCCGTGTAATTCTTACCGAGGTCTCCCGGATTGGGCAAAACGGCTTTAAGGAACTGGATAGGTACGATCTCTACCCCGTTGTACATAATAGGATCGATACGCGCCATACCGATATTCTGAATCACACGCAAATGAGTGAGATACTCTTGTCCGAAAGTCATCCAAAAACGAGCACGCTTAATAGTAGGATAATTTTTAACCAGCGATTCCAACTCCTCGTGATAAATCAAATAGGATTCTTTGGGGCCTATATTAGGATAAGTGAGAGGACGATGAATCTCGTGCGGCTCTGTCTCGATCCATTTTCCGTTCTCGTAATACTTACCTTTTTGGGTTACTTCCCGGATATTGATTTCGGGATTGAAATTGGTAGCGAATGCCATACCATGATTACCGGCATTGCAATCGACAATATCGAGATATTGCATCTCTTTGAAATAATGTTTCGCCGCATAGGCCGTATAAACCCCGCTCACACCCGGATCGAATCCGCAACCGAGAATAGCCGTCAACCCGGCTTGCTCAAAACGTTCCCGATAAGCCCACTGCCATTTATATTCGTATTTAGCTTCGTCGAGAGGCTCATAGTTGGCCGTATCGAGATAATTGACACCGCAATGCAAACAGGCATCCATAATCGTCAAGTCCTGATAAGGCAAAGCCACATTGACAACGATATCGGGCTTATGCTTTTTGAACAATGCCACTAAATCCTCAACCTTGTCGGCATCGACACGGTCGGTCACGATACGATTGCCGCCAATGGCATCGGCTATGGCATCGCACTTGGACTGCGTGCGACTTGCCAAAACGATTTCGGTAAACACATCGGGATTCTGCGCTATTTTATGCGCCACCACCGTTCCTACTCCTCCGGCTCCGATAATAAGTACTTTTCCCATTTTATATCTCTGTTTTTTTTATTCGTTATTCATTTCCACACTCAAAAACGATGTTCGACACAAACCCTTTTTTCTTCTTCCAAGAAAACGACTCATTCACCTTTATCGGTATCGGACGTCAGGTCGAGCACCTCCTTATCCCCGCTTTTATCGAAATACTGCTTCCTTAACGGAGACGCTGTTATTTCTTTATAAAAAGAACGATTACGGAATACATCTATCGCCAAATAAAGAGCGTGACGGAACGACTGCTCGTCGGCTCGGTTCTGTCCGGCTATGTCGTATGCCGTACCATGATCGGGAGAAGTACGAACTACCGGTAATCCGGCCGTATAATTCACCCCGTCTTCCATCGCTATCGCCTTGAAAGGCGCCAATCCTTGATCGTGATACATAGCCAACACACCGTCGAATTGACGATAATGTCCGGTCCCGAAAAAGCCATCGGCCGGATAAGGGCCAAAACAAAGCATTCCTTTGGCATTGGCCTCTTGAATGGCCGGCTTTATGATTTCAATCTCTTCTGTTCCCAAAAGACCGTCGTCTCCGGCATGAGGGTTTAACGCCAACACGGCAATCCGAGGCTTTACCACACAAAAATCCTGCCTCAACGACTGTTCAAAAATTTGCAACTTTTCAAGAATGGTTTCCTTCGTAACAACAGACGAGACTTTCGAAACAGGCACATGCCCCGAAACCAAAGCGACCCGTAAAGTATCGTTCAACAATATCATCAACGCCTTTTGTCCGTTCCCCAAGCGACGTTCAAGAAACTCGGTATGTCCGGGAAAATCAAACTTATCGGACTGTATGGCATGTTTGTTTATGGGAGCCGTCAACAATACGTCTATCGAACCAGCTTCCATATCGGCAGCAGCTCGTTCAAGAGCGGCATAAGCAGCCTCCCCTCCTATTGCCGTAGCCTTTCCTATTTCCACTTTCACATCGTCGTCGACACAAGTAATCAAATTCACTTTATTTTCATCGGCTGCCGATGCATCGCTAATAATATTAAAATTAACAGCCGGAATATCGAGAGCCTTCCGGTGATAGGCGGCAACCTTAGCCGAACCATAGACGACAGGTGTACAAAGCTCCACGATATGTGGGTCGGACAATGTTTTGAGGATAACCTCATACCCTACTCCATTGATGTCACCCTGGGTAATTCCCACTTTTATTTTATGTTCCATAACTCCAAATCTTTATAACTTAATTTTCTCGGCATACGATCGCCGACCTAATTTGAGCTCACTAAGGTAACAAAAATCCACGATATACCCTGCCGGATATAAGAACTATTTAAAACCCCGATTCTATTTCTTGTTTTTCTCGGCCGTAGACAACATACCGCAAGCCGCAAATATATCTTCTCCTCTCGAAGCCCGTATAGTAGCCACTACCCCACGGTTATTCAATCGATCCCGAAAAGCCTCCATCGATTGCATATCGGTACTTTTAAGAGTTACTCCCGGAATAGCGTGAAACCGTATCAGGTTCACCCGGCAATCCATACCTTTCAACAAACGAGCCAATGCATCGGCATGATCCAAACTATCATTGTACCCGTTAAACAAAATATATTCGAAAGAAAGCCTACGTTGGTGAGAAAAGTCGCGCCGACGCAATAAATCCAAGACATCGGTCATCGGGAATGCTTTCTCCACAGGCATAATTTGCAAACGCTCCTCCGGGAAAGGAGAGTGAAGACTCACGGCCAAATGGCATCGGCTCTCATCGAGAAAACGACGTATGCCGTTCAAATGGCCTATCGTAGACACGGTGATTCGCTTCGGGCTCCATGCAAAACCCCATTCCGATGTAAGAACAGACAGAGCCCCCATCACCTCGTCGAGATTATCAAACGGTTCCCCCATACCCATAAATACCAGATTCGTCAGTTTATCGCTATACTCCACCGAAAGAATCTGATTAATTATTTCGGCAGAAGACAAGCTACGCTTAAAACCCTGTTTCCCGGTCATGCAAAAACTGCAATTCATCTTGCAGCCCACTTGCGACGACACACACAAAGTAGCCCTGTCGCGATCGGGAATATAAACCGTTTCCACAAAATCATCGCCTCCTACCCGAAAAAGATATTTTATCGTTCCATCGGTAGAACGAAGAGACTGAACCGGAGCCTCCCGGCCTATATCATAGCGCTGTGACAATAACTCCCGATGCTTCAACGAAAGGTTCGACATGCCCGCAATATGATCTATACGCTTTTCATAAAGCCACGAAGCTATCTGTTTCGCCGCGAAACGAGGCAGTCCGTTCTCCTCGGCTACCGTCTGTAACTCCTCTAACGTTTTTCCCAACAAATGTTCCTTTTCCATGACTATCGAGAGATTCTACAACACAAATGCAAAGTGCGTGTATCGAGCCGACAGCCACGATATACGCACTCTGTGTTTATCAAAAAATCCGTTTATTAGAAGAAACGAATCATCGTATTTTCTATTTCCGCTTTATCCCGAAGAACTTCCATCAAGCGACTGTTGATGAGATAGCCGTAATTCTGCTGAATCTTCTGAGTTTCTGTCTGGGCATCGAACGGTTGTTCCGAAACGGTTTTGTCCGTAACCGTAAACACATACACCCCTCTCGATCCCTTCACTGGACCTACGAGCTTTCCATTCTCCGAAACGGGAGCCAAACCGCTCAACACCGGTTCGTAACCGACACCTGCGATAGACGGGGAAGAGAAAGACACGAACTTGGCGCTATCCACTTGTGCCTTCATAGCCTCGGCATATCCGGCCAAAGAATTGAGATTCTTCGATTTCAAGTCACCGATAATTTTCTCGGCTTTCTTATCGTTACGAATCTGCATAGCCAATATATCTTTCACTTGTTCCAGAGGAGCATATCCTTCTTTTGTAATGTTGTCAAGAGCAGCAACCACGAACGAGTTATCGAGAGTAAAGATTTCCGAAACCTCGCCTTTGTCGGCATTAAACGCCCAACGAATGGCTTGACGGGCATCATTGATTCCGGGTAATGAATAATCTTCGGCACTGCATTCATAGCTGTTAACCGTATATCCGGCCTCTTTTGCCCCCGTATTGAATTTCTCTGCATTATTATTGGCTGCACTATAAGAAGACAACTGGTTATAAAGAGCGGTATGAGTTTCTGTACTGGGATTGACAGCCAAAACATAAGCCGCTACTTTGGCTTTTTTCACCGGAGCCGTACGCGACAATATTTGTACAATGTGTTCCCCGCCCAAGCTCTCGGCCTTGAAATAACCGTTTCCATTCTCGCTAAATACTTTGTTGATGAAAGGTCTTCCCACGCTGGAAGCCATATTTTCCATTAACCAAATTTCATCATTCCCGTTGTATTTCGGAGCAAGTTCGGCGAAACTTCCTCCATGATTCAACACATTCAAAACGCTATCGATCTCTGTCGAACGGGGTTGAAACGAAAGCAAACGAACTTTGATCGAATCCGGGGCGACCTTCGTATCCATCAAACGATACATCGTATAAGTATCGTTTTCGAATTCCATCGGAGACGATTCATTTACACTGGCCGTTTGTGCAAATTTTTTCATTTTTTCGGGCATCGACGAAATAGCCACGAAAGAATCGTCATAAGACTCATCGGAATTATTGGCGATAAAAGCCACCACATCGTCCGTCGTAGCGAATACCGATTCGTTCATTTCTGCCTTTTCCTTAGCTTTGGCATAATCGGCCTCACTGGGTACGATATTTACCGTGATGTATTTGATCGAACGACGTTCGGGCGTTTTATAAAACGACTTCATCTTGTTGTATTCGGCTTTAAGCTCACCGTCGCTTACAGCGATCGTCGAATCGGCAATCGATGTATACGGTTGTAAAGCATAAGCTATATTGGCCGAAGTTTTATTATCCTCGAACGAATTTTCAAGATCCAGCTTATTCGGCATAATCGCACGATTCAATAAATTGGCGAATTTCTGAACGGCACGATTTTGTTTAACCTCCTGTTCGAGTCTGAGCCACATTTGGCGTTGAGGCTCTATTTGCGCGAGCAACTCCGGTGTATTGTATCCATGAGATTCCGGATCGAGAACCACCTGCATAAAATTAAGCAAACCTTGACGGTCGAACTCTCCGGTTTGAGGATTCGTAAAATACTGGCGCACTTGCGGAGATATATTGTCACCGCTTAGCAAGTCGGCAAGTTCTTCTTTGCTGACAACGATTCCCAGTTCTTCAAGTTCCTCGCTCAACAATATTTCATTCACCATCTGGTCATAAACCTCTTGATTGATACGGGAAACATACCCTTCGGGCAAAGTCATTCCGCGTTGTCCATACATTTGTTGTAATTCATCTGTACGTACCTTTACACGTTCTTGAAATTCTTCGACTCCGATATTCGTCCCGTTCACGACAGCGACTTTGTTTTGATTCATGGCGTAGAAGGTATGTCCCGAATTCAGGAAGTCCCCTACGATAAAAGCGAGCAAGGCGACCCCTATAATCACCACGAGCAGGCCGGCTTTACTTCTGATTTTGTTTAACGTAGCCATTTGTTACTTTGAATGAATTTTAGTTTTATATTTTATTATTTTTTATCCTCTTTTACTAAGGGCACGAAGATACAAAAATTTGGATTTATATCGGCAGCGAAAGTACAAAAAAATCTCTTATTTCTCTATTTTCATGCGTACAAGTTCTATTTTCGTAGCTTTTCGTTGTAAAATAGTAAACCGGTAATTCCCTATTTCCACGGTCTCTCCGAGCCTCGGCAATGTCTGATAATGATACAAGATATACCCGGCGATCGTGAGATAATCGTCCGATTCGGGAATATCCAATCCGAACTCCTCGTTGATTCGCTCGATTTCCATACGTCCCGAAAACTCGAATTCGTCGTCGCTCACTTTACGGGCGACAAGATTTTGAGTATCATGTTCGTCCTCGATGTCTCCGAATATTTCCTCGACCAAATCTTCGAGAGTTACCAGTCCGGCAGTTCCCCCGAACTCATCGACCACAATAGCCAAACTTTTCTTCTGTTGCATCAAAGTGCGCATCAACTTATTGGCCAACATGCTCTCGGGAGCGAAAACAGCCGGGCGAATACTCTTTTTCCAATCTTCGTGCCGACGAAACATCTCCGATGCATGGATATATCCCAGAATATTATCGATATTCTCGCGATAAACCACCACTTTGGATATGCCGGTACTGATGAACGTTTGTAACAACTCCTCCACCGTAACCTCGTCAATATCCACAGCCACAAGTTCGGTACGGGGTATCATGCAATCCCGTAAATGAATATTCGAAAAGTCGAGAGCATTTTGGAATATTTTCATCTCCGGCTCCACCGGTTCGCCCGAATCAGATTCTTCTATACTTTTCTGGATAAACGAGTCAAGTTCTATCTTGCTCATCAGGGCTCCATAAGGTTGATGTGCGATCTTCACTCCCCCCAGTCTCATCACGCATTTGGAAACGACAGACGTAAACTTCGAAATCGGATATAAAACGACATAAAGCAACCACACGAAAGGAGAGAAAAAACGCATCGTCGCATTCGGGTTAACACGGAAAATCGTCTTGGGCAAAAATTCACCCACGAACAAAATTAACAAAGTGGACAGCAACGTCTGCATCAAAACGACAAAAGCCTCCTGATTCCACACCAAAGCTATGACCGGCTCCAAAAGAGCCGCCATGCCCATACCGTAAATAACCAAAGCTATATTATTGCCCACCAGCATGGTCGAGATAAACTGCTCCTCGTTTCCATAAAACAGCCCCAATATCTTCGACATCATGCCCTGCTGTTTCATATCCAGTTCAACCCGCACTTTATTCGACGACACGAAAGCAATCTCCATACCCGAAAAAAAGGCCGAGAAAAGCAACGCTATGATAATAATCAAAATCCAATTCATGGCTTTATCGCTTGTTTAGGAACGGCGACACTATCGACCTTCGCCGAATCGGGAGGGACAGAATCCCGCTTGATAGGGAATATACCGCTGGTACGACGGATTTTATACCGGGTCATCTGTTCGTTAGACGTAAACCCATACCCCTCGATGACTTCGTCCGGAGTTTCTATATGAATGAACGAATCGGAGTAAATCTCCCGTTTACGCTGATCCCAAAAGATTTGAGACGTAAGAAAAACCTCTTCTTTCGTATTCTCTATACGCACATTCCGGTCGAGCCGCCACAACTGTTTGTTCTTAAAATAAATAGCCGTATCGCCCTGAATAAGGGCCTCGGTAGCGAAAACAGAATCGAACTTCTCCACATGCAATCCCCGAGGGAAATACCAGTATGGCTCTTGGGCGTTCTCATACATCAACCATTCGGGAGCATTGATACGATACCTCGTCACACCCGAATCTGAAATAAGAGTCATGACATCGAGCGTACGCAACGTAGGAACTTCCGCGGCATCTTCGAATCCCTTCACCACTTCGTTCTTAGGCCCCGAACACGCACTCCACAACAAAGGAAAAGCGACAAACGCCACCACCCACAAACGGGAGATACTGATAAACCACCTATCGGTATTTTCTTTTTTTGCCATTCCAGATAAACTATGTCACAAAATTATAAATAGTTACACGGCTCTGCAAATAATCCCACGAAATTATCCTCTTGGCAAAGCCAATCCTTAAAACAGCAGAGGATTCACATTCCACTATCGGAAGGATATTTTAACCTCCTCCCCTGCCGTGCCCCGCAGCCTTACGAGGCGCTACAAAACAACATAGGGAGAAAGACTACTTTTCAATCCTCTCCCCCTGTGCGGCACAGCCATATAGGGGGAGTGCCCGTAGGGCGAGGGGGTTAAAAAGACGGAGGGGTTAAAAAACAGCGACAGCAACAGAATCAAGTATCCCCTCCTCCTCTGTGTTTTGCACAGCAAAATATAGGGGAGGTGTCCGGAGGACGGAGGGGTTAAAAAACAGCGACAGCAACAAAATAAAGTATCAAACTCTCCCCTGCCGTGTCCCGCAGCATTGCGGGACGCAAAAACAGCATAGGGAAAAAGACTACTTTTCAATCCTCTCCCCCTGTGTTTCCGTAAGGGAATATAGGGGGAGTACCCGCAGGGCGAGGGGGTTAAAAGACGGAGGGGTTAAAAACAGCAGCAACAACAAAATCAAGTATCAAACTCTCCCCCCTGCCGTGTCCCGCAGCCTTACGAGGAGCTACAAAACAACATAGGGAGAAAGACTACTTTTCAATCCTCTCCCCCTGTGTTCCTACAAGGAATATAGGGGGAGTGCCCATAGGGCGAGGGGGTTAAAAAGGGAGGGGGTTGAGAAAGAAATCAAAAGCACGGGAAAATACCCGCCTTTATCGGGCGGCGAAGACACAAGGGATTAAAAAAACGCCCCGGTTCCCCGAGGCGTTTCCACACTATGGCTAATCATACAAATTATTTCACGATAAACGATTTTACCACGACTCCCTGCGACGTAGAGTATTGCAACATATAGCTGCCTTTCGAAAGATTCGAGACATCGACAGTCGTCACGTTATCGTCAATCTCACCGCTTTGCAACGCCATACCCGCCACGTTATAGATAGCATATTTGCCTTCGGCATAAGGTACTTCTATCGTAAGTACATCGGTGGCAGGAACCGGATAAATTTTAACATCTTCGGCAAGCACTTCGTCGATACCCGAAGTCGAAAGCTGCAAATCGAATTTCTTTTCATAAGAATTACGGCTTTCTTTATGAATCGCCTTGATATAAACAGTTTTGTGAACGGCTTTGTCCTCGATCAACTTTGTCGTATAGAGCTTACCGTCACGGACTTCGTAACTCGGTTCGGCATAAGTACCGCCGAATTGCATCATTCCTTTCAGTTCGAATTCATATTCGGCATCAGGCATGTCGCTCAATACCGTGACATCGGCGACTGCGACTCCCGCCGGAGTTCCTATTTTCACGCGAGTCGTACTCAGGCGTATGTCATACGGGGTTTCCGATTTCGGAGCCACCCCTACGACCACTCTATGATTATCGGGATAGGATCCTTGTACATGGTCTCCTAAGTTATCTAACGTGTAAAATCCATTATTTACACCTCCCCAGCCCCAATTTACATGGTAACTGGTAAATCCGTCCCAGCCGTCGAGGTTAAAACAGTGTCCCACTTGGTTCCCTTCGTTACCGGCATAGATGACCGCACGACCTCGTTTCAACTCGCTTTGAATAAGCTCGTGCCATTCATTGTCCTTTCCGGCATAATCTATGTCGCGAGAATAGGTCGTACATGTCTCCGGGAAACCGTAATAGTGTCTGAAATACCCCGGGATATTTTGTGTTATGGCTCCTGAACCGTCTGCACCGTATTCCATATCGATCAACACCCCGCAATGGTACAACAATCTGGCTACCTCGCTATAATTATTGGCTCCCGATAAAATCGCATCCCAATCATAATCGGGTTCGTTGTCGAAATTGACCGACAAAAAGCCGGCATTCGTCGATGTATAGGATTTCGTTCCCTGTCCCCGCAACGGATACCGCACTACGGTCAGAGCCTGCCCCATAGCTACGGCCACGCAACCGACGTAGGCTCGACCGCCCGGACCGCCGGACATTTGAGGACAAAGACTATTGTAAGGTGAATCTTGATTCCATGCTACTGTTATCAGCGGATCGATTCTATCCTCTGTCGCACGGCTTACGAGATCGCCCGCCCAACGATAATGACGTTGGAGAGCCGGGGTTTGACGAGCTATTTTTATTTGGTCGGTATATTCTTTCAACCAACCTTTTATCCATTCCGGTTGGCCTTCCGAAACATACTCGCTATCGAACGAATATCCCAATAAGGGATCTACGGTATCTTCGGCCGAAATCAAAGCCCACCCACCTTTTTCAAACCGAATGATATAATACATCGGCTCATTTCCTTGAAATATGGTTTCCACTTGGGCTTTACCGCTTTTAAACAGAACGCCGCCCCGTTGACTCAACAGCATATTGGCCGTCTCTACCGCCGTGCTTTCGGGCACTACCGCCGCATAATTCCTACCTATCCATGAGAAAAGCACTGCCACTAATAACAATAATCTATATTTCATAATCGGTTTTTGGTTTCGTTTTACAAATATATCTTTGTATTGACTGACAAAAATAGGCAATCCGAATATATTCTGCAACAATTTAACATTTTCTATGTTTTTTATCCGACAAAATGAAGTATTTATTTTCTTTACACGGCAATACCCTCATAACAAAAGCAGAATTACCCCCACTCCCCCAATATTTCCTTAACAATATATAGGGAAACGCCCAACAGGGCAAGAGAGTTAAAACAGAGAAATCCCATTTTCAATCCTCTCCCCTTGCCGTGACCCGCAGCATGACGGGGTGTTTTGCAACGCAAAATATAGGGGAGGTGGCCGAAGGACGGAGGGGTTAATAAAACATCGGCAGCAACAAAATCAAGTATCAATCCTCTCCCCCTGTGTTCCTACAAGGAATATAGGGGGAGTGCCCGAAGGGCGAGGGGGTTAGAATACAACGACAGCAACAAAATCAGGTATCAAACTCCTCCCCTGCCGTGCCCAGCAGCCTTACGAGGTGTCGTATATAAAATCGAAGCAGAAGCGAAAGGGGAATACATCTCACCCTCCTCCTCTGTGTTTTGCGCAGCAAAATATAGGGGAGGTGGCCGAAGGACGGAGGGGTTAAAAAACAGCGACAGCAACAAAATCAAGTACCAATCCTCTCCCCTGCCGTGCCCAGCAGCCTTACGAGGTGTCGTATATAAAATCGAAGCAGAAGCGAAAGGGGAATACATCTCACCCTCCTCCTCTGTGTTTTGCGCAGCAAAATATAGGGGAGGTGGCCGAAGGACGGAGGGGTTAAAAAACAGCGACAGCAACAAAATCAAGTACCAATCCTCTCCCCCTGTGTTCCTACAAGGAATATAGGGGGAGTGCCCGAAGGGCGAGGGGGTTAATAAACAGAGACAGCAACAAAATCAAGTATCAAACTCTCCCCTGCCGTGTCCCGTAGCATTACGGGGTGTTTTGCGCAGCAAAATATAGGGGAGGTGGCCGAAGGACGGAGGGGTTAGAAAAGAATAAAAAAAAGAGTCGATGTCTAAAAGAGGAATAAGTAAATAAGGATAAATTTATGTTGCATCTTTATAATATCTATCAATCTGAATACAAGATAGATAAAAATTATTTATTACAAAATCGATAAATAATTAAGAAATCACTATAAACTAATTAAAAATATGCTTATATTTGTGTTGATACCGTAAATGGACTCGCGGTGGTATCGAACAGATATACCACGAGAGGAGGTTTTATATAGCCTCCGGTCCATGATGATGCAAATAGCGATTTGCATTAGGAGTCCATTTACAGTATCAATTACTCACTCATCAGGGTCGGAGGCTTTTTTATATAAAAAGCGATGACAAAATATTCTTTCTTACGGCTTAGATTATTAAGAACAATCCGGGAGTGGATTTGTTCAGCGAACATGATTGATATAGAACATTTTACAAAAATATTCTATTCACTCGGCGAAATCGATCGGTCTATTGTTAAAAAATACATACACGGAGATTCTATAAGAAACATCTCCCGATGTCTCGGCTATTCAGAGTCCTTTATTTACGAAAGGATATACAAATTTCACAAGAAAATACGAAAAGTTTCTCGTCACGAGAAGGCACAAGATTTCGACTAAATCCAGCTTCCGCAGATTTACTCTACAACGACAGACTCGGTACTGACAATAACAAAGCAGCCGATCTCTAAAAGACCGGCTGCTCAATAACTCTATCCTTAAAAGGATCAACGAATACTTTTCATTTTAAGATTTTGTCTGATAAGGGACTGCATATGAAGTTTTTCTGTTGCAGACAACGGTTTCATTTCCGACAATTTCATCTCGTTTTTCAACAACTTTATCGACGACGGGATATTAGTATTTGCGGCTGCGGCTTGAACAGATCCTTTAAAGAAGAGAGATGCATTCCACAAATCATACCACCCTAAGCTAAAATTGCTGTCACTGGGGTCGGCATCGGCATTAAAGCAATAAAGTCCACACCAACGATCTTGCGCATATACAACCTCGCCGCCTTGTGCATTTTCAGCGAAGTTTACATATTCAAAATTATCGGTTTCACTCTCTGGAAGTCCTGCGAAAGTGAAAATAGCGTTAACCATTCCGACATTAGTTTCTACCTGCATAACTCCCATAATTTGTAAATCAGCAATTCTAAAACCATTATCGGTCACTTCGGCTTCCAGTTGATTGGGATACCCATCCTTAAAATAGAAATGGTCTATTACAAGAGTATCAGGATTATTTGCATGTTTTAATGAAAACTCAGTATCGAATCCCATAGGTGTACTTCCGGGTTGTTGTGTTTGAAGATCATATTGATAGAACAAGAATCCGAATGTACCTGTAAAATCACTTTCTTGTGCAGCGGTATACACCCAATAAGGAGCCGCAACGGTTTGAGTTTCTTCATCGACACCACCAACCAATGCAGCAGACACATTTCCGCCGGCATCAGCGAAAGCGCCCTCGGCAAAATCGAGGAATACATACGATACGGCTTCGTTCTCGTCGAACACTACACTTTCAGGCAAAGTAATCGTAACAGACTCATTATTGATAGCGACACTCTCGATCGTACCGTTGGCATAAGAGGTAAGGTTACCCTTCGTCACATCGTAGGTGATAGCACCGCTTCCTCGAACAACGGTCTCGTTGAAAGTCAAAACGACACTGCGTCCGCCGTTCGTAGCTTTATATAAATTACCGTCGGGAACGTTCACCAAATAAGGAGCCTCTTCGTCGGGCAATTCGACAGATGCCGAAGCCACAGCCCCGCAAACGCCTTTTTCATTGGATGCCACGGCATATACATAGTACGTAGCCCCTAAATTCTGGTTAGAAAGCGTACCGCTCACGCTGGGTTTTTCGGCAGCTTTCACCAATGTAGAACCTTCGTATTTCGCTTGCAACAACTGGTCGGGATCGACAGTCATCGCCTCGTCGGTCACAATATAAGAATAATATACGGTTCCCTCTGCCGGAGTAATGGTTACCTTGAAAGCATCCACGGCTGTTTTTTCAGCCGTCACCGTTACGGCAGGACCTTCGCCCATATCCACCGGCGTAAAGTCTTCGAATTCGGTGCAACCTGCCCCCATGAGGCAGATTGCAGAGAATAATCCTATAATATATTTTTTCATTGCTCTATGATTTTAATTATTCTTCAACTTTTGTCAATGTAAGAGTCCTTACGCCCGTGAGATAACCAACAGTCTCACCACCGGACGCAGCCGAAGCCAACACGAATGTATTTATGGCAATCGTGTTATTCGACACGTAAGCCGTCGCCGAACTTGCGCCATTGAAATCGAGGGACAAAGTATAAGTGCTACCATAAGTACCCAAATCCTGACCGGCGTTAATCGTTATCGACTTGAAATCGGCACTTACCGTACCCATTACCGATTTGTAAACAGCTCCACTCTCTGTCGGAACGATCTGCGTAAACCAAACTCGATCTATATAGTCTGCATCTTTCACGACTTCACAAGTCCAAGTGAATGTTGCACCATTGTCGTCTTCGAACGGCGATACACCCGAAGCCGTATAAGTTCCCAAGATTCCGGCAGCGGCCAGCAAGTGGTCGTCATCGCTGATCGTGACGGTAGTCGTGTAGTTCGCGCCTAAATTACAGCCTTCGGGGGCAGAAAGTTTGATATCGAAACACACATCGCCATCATATGTACCATTATCGATAGGTTCGATCGACAGGTAAGCGACCATCTCGCCGCCATCGGTAAACGACAAAGTATTCGACGTATTTTTCAAACGGTAATTCACGCCCTCTTTCGCAGCGTTTTTACCGGCATAGGCAGTCGTATCGATTTCAAAACCCACCGACACATCGAGCCCTTTGGAAGCCACCAATGAAATGGGGATTTTAACCTCTCTAGCTGCATTCTCGGCTATGGAAGTGGACTTACTGTCAAAAGCCACGAATGCATCTTTGTCGCTGAACATAGGAGTATCCACCGATTGGCACGAAGCTAATACCCCTCCTACAACAGCCGCATATATAAATTTACTTATTTTCATAATTGTCTTCTATTAAAATTTATTTGCTTTGATAACCGGGATTCTGATCCATGTTTTTGTTATTCAAAATATCGTTCTCGGGAATAGGCAATGCCCAACGATAGCTCGGGAAATCGATATTTTTCATGAGCGGATCCAAGTCGTAATCGGTCCGAACCAACGACTTCTGCAATCGTTTCATATCGAAGAATATATGGCCCTCGAACAAGAACTCCTTGCGGCTTTCCTCGAACAGGTTGTCGAGCGTCACCGTGGCGTAAGCCTCGGCATTACGGTTCGTGGCGACGCGGTTCAAATCGTCGATGTCAGTTACGCCCGACACCGTGGCTCCGCGGTAAATAGCCTCCGAACGTATCAGATACATTTCCGAGATACGCAACACCGGCACGTTATTATAAGCCAGAAGTCCGCCTTTGCCGGGATACTTGGTCGACCATCGGTAACCCGGATACTTACTGTTGGTTTTCGTCAATCCGGTCAGGCGCACATCGGTTGCGTCATACAAATCGATGAGGTCGTTCGATACTCGAACATCGCCATAACCGGCTCCGCCTGCGACTTCGGGTGCTGTCAAGTAGTCTCCGAGGTCACTGCGGCTGCCATCGCTCTGAGATACGTAAACTTCAAATATGATTTCGCTGCCCGATTGGGGGGCTACGTCTACCGAGCCGTCCCACATCGATACGAAGCGGTCGCCCGAAAGCAGACGGAAACGCCCGTTCTTGATCACTTTCGTCGCATAATCGGCGGCCAACTGCCAATCTTCGTGGTGCAGATATACCCGTGCCATCAAGGCTTGGATAACCGGTTTCGTCACCGTGGCCACGACATCTTTCACCCCGGCGCGCACATAGCTGTCGCTCATCAGGCGTTCGGCTTCCACCAAGTCGGGTATAATGAGGTTTTCATACACTTCCGCTACCGTGTTACGAGAGGGACGGGCCGAAAGGTCGTCCTTCAAGACGATGGGCACACCCATCGCTTCTACTCCGGTAATGCCGTTTGCCTTGATATAACCGTAGGGTTGGGCGTAAACTCGTACCAAATCGAAGTAAGCCAAAGCACGCAAGAAAAGATTCTCGGCTTTGATGTTGTTGATTTGCTCGTCGCTTACCCCGTTGCGCGAGAATTTTCCTTCGTTAATAGCCGTGAGTGCTTTATTACAGCCCAGTATCGCGCTATATGCGCTCGACCAAAGGCCCATCGTGCTGGTCGAAGTATAGTTCCAGGCCGGTTCCTGACGCATACGTCCTGTATTGACCGGGCCTACCATACCGTTGCCGCACATCACGTCGAATGTCAACGGGAACGATGCCCCATACCACGAGATGACTGCCCGATAGTTACCCGCCGTCGCTCCGTCGATCCCTTCGAAGGTCGACAGAGCCAATTCGTCTGACTGATCCATCGGTGGCTCCTTCGTCAGAAAGTCCTCGCAGGAAGAAAGAGCCAACGCTAAAACTGCTATCGATAAAATTATTTTTTTCATTGTAACAATTCTTTTTTAATTGATTAGAAAGTAATATCCACACCCACGATCATCGAACGAGTCATCGGGTAACTGATGATGGTAGCACCCGTTGTTCCGTGTTCGGGATCCCAGTAGTTCATGTTGTGGAACGTATAGAGGTTTAATGCGCTGGCATAGATGCGAACACCGCTCATCAATGCCTTTTTGGTCCATTTCGAAGGCAAATTGTATGCCAACGTAATATCTTTGATACGCAGATAGCTGCCATCTTCGAGATAACGGGTAGATATCTGGGAACTGTTGCTCGAATTGTTGTAGATCGGTTTCGGCAACACATTGGTGTCGCCCGGTTTCTTCCAATAGTTCAAGGCGCCTTTCCAAATGTTCGAATCGCCGTAAGAGCCGTCTGCTTCGAACAACGAACGGTCTTGGTTCAACACCTTGTTACCGTAGCGGGCTTCGAGCTGAATGCCCAGCGATATACCTTTCCAAGAAAGCTCGGTATTGAAACCGCCTGTCCACAGAGGTTCGGGAGAACCGGCATTGATACGGCGAGCCTCTCCGTAATTCTCGGTCAACAGCCCCTCTTCGTTACGCCACAAAGCGTTACCGTTCTGAGGATTCACCCCGGCATAGTCATACAACCAATAGGTATAAAGCTGTTCGCCCTTGACATAACGCAAAGTCGTTCCTATAAAATCCTGACCCGGAGCAAGTTCGAGCACTTTCGAACGGTTGGCCGCAAAGTTCACGCCGGCCGTCCACTTGAAGTCGTTGGTATTGAAAATCTCGGCATCCAACTGAACCTCCACACCGCTGTTGCGAATCTTACCTACGTTCTGGGCTTGCGAAGCAAAACCGGTCGTATAAGGCAGAGGAGCCGCGATCAACATATCCTCGGTACGACGGGTGTACCAGTCGATAGAACCGTTCAAACGGTCGAACAGACGGAAGTCGATACCGATATTGTGGGTCTTGTTGGTCTCCCAAGTCAATTTGCGGTTCTGCAACTGAGAAGGCAACTGACCGGTAATACCGTTGTACACGACGTCGGAGTACAGACCGTAGTGAGCGTAGGCTGCAATATTGTCGTTACCGTTCACACCATAGCTGTAACGCAATTTCAATTGATTAAGTACCGATTTGATATCCTGCATGAAATCTTCGTTGTGAATATTCCACGAAGCGCTGGCAGCCCAGAAAGTACCCCAACGCTTGTCGGGACCGAACTTGGAGCTACCGTCCGTACGAATAGAACCTTTTACATAATAACGGCCTTTGTAATTGTATTCGGCTACACCGAAGAAAGAAACCATCGCCATTTCGGTAAGACCGTCACCCACTCGTTGGTCTTCTACCGAAACACCCACAGAGTGGTAAGGACGTTGCTGATTCACATGATAAGATATACCTTGCAAGAAAGAAGACTCATATGCATTGGCTTCCTGACCGATCAACACATTCAACGAATGGTCGTCGTTGAACAGGTCGTCATAAGTGATCGTATTCGAAGTAGTCAATATGCGATATTGGCTCTCGGCCGTGTTCAAAGAAGCTCCGTAAGAGGCAGTGTTCACGAAAGCCGGACTGTAAGCGCGGCTGGTAGTCGTGGCATACTCGATAGAGTTGTTGGTACGGAACGTCAGTTGCTTGATCGGTTTCCATTCCAAATAAACGGTTCCGTTGAATTTATACTGCTTGTCGTATTTGTCTTGTTCGCGAATAGCGGCGATCGGGTTCACGTTGAACACGAAAGGCAAATCGAAGTTGTAGCTTCCGTCCTCGTTGTAAGCGTTCATGGTCGGAGCCAAAGCCATACCCGAATAGAAGGGGTTCGTAGGAGCCAAACCGCTATCGCCCAACAAACTATTTTGCACATCGGAAACCTTCATATAACCGCCATGCAGACGAGTTCCCATTTTCAACCATTTGTTCAACTCGGTATCGAGGTTCGCGCGAATCTGCATCTTCTCGAAACCTACGGTCGGCACGATACCGTTTGTTTTATTATAAGACAATGAAGTATAGTAAGTAGTCTTGCCCGCACCGCCCGAAGCGATCAACTCATACTCTTGCAAACTGCCGTTACGCGTCAACTCTTTCATCCAGTTGGTCGCGCGTCTGCCGGCCATAGCCTGCGGGAAATAATACTCCGAAGTAGGATCATCGGGATTATACCCGGCATTGATACGGGCATCGCGTTGATATTGTACATATTCTTCGAGATTGGCCATACCGAAGTCATTGTCATTGGCAAGCGTGGACACACCGTAGCGGGCACGGGCAGTAATCTTGGATTTCCCGGCTTCTCCCGACTTGGTGGTAATCAAAATCACACCGTTGGCAGCACGCGAACCATAGATAGAAGCGGCTGCGGCATCCTTCAACACCGTCACCGAAGCAATATCGCTGGCGTTGATCAAGGCAATAGCGTTCATACTGTTGGAAAGTCCGCCTACATCACCGCTTTCTACGGGAATACCGTCAACTACATACAAAGGGTCGTTACCGGCTCCGATAGAACTGGTTCCGCGGACCCGAATCGTAGCCACAGATCCCGGTTGCCCGTTGCTCGACGAAACCGACACACCGGCCATTTTACCGGAAAGCATCTTATCGACCGAAGTCTCGGGGATAGAAGCCAACTCGTCGCCATCGACCGTTGCGATAGAACCGGTTTTGGCCTCCTTCCGTATCGTCTGGTAACCTACCACCACGACATCGTCGAGAGTATGATCGGCAGAATTCAATTTAACGACCATACCATTACGCGCAAAAACCTCCTGTTTTTCCATACCGATGTAGGAAATAACCAAAGTTCTCGATGCCCCGGCAGGGATCTTGATTGTAAACTTACCGTCCGTGTCGGTAATAGTAGAAGCATTCGCGCCCTTCACCAAGATAGACGCACCGATAACCGGCTCGTCATTCTCTGCCGACAACACCGTACCGGAGATACTCGTTTGAGCCACCGCTAACGAAATGCCAGCCAACAGAGCGCACAATAACAATGTTAATTTTCTCATACGACTGAAATTAAATTTAAATAAACGATTATTCCTTCTTCTTTTTTCACATTACACACACTCGACAATCTTTGTCAAGTTTTTTTTCATTACACACTACTAACACTAAAACTTTTCTTTCCTTTTTTAACCTTATTATATATATAAAACTTAATAAAAATAGCGAATCTCTATGCTCAAATCAACTTCTCATAGAAGTATTCAGCATGCAAAGATAACAAAAAAACCTCAATATAAAAATCAAATTGAAAGAAAACATACCTTTCGGGCTTTCTTTTTGATAAAACCCATTCTCTTTTTTCGGAGATTCATAAATATACATTTTTCACAACAAGACTAACTTATTAAGAAACAATATAATAGATAATTCTTAATTTAATTATAAAATAATACGAGAAACAAGAAATATTCTATGTTAATAAAATATAAAACAGAACCTACTATAATCGTATTATCGCCAAATAGCGCTAATCTTATCAAAATTTTAACTCAATTCGTTTATTCAATTAACATTCGATACTTCTCCCCCTCCTCCCCTGTGTTTTGCACAGCAAAATATAGGGGAGGTGTCCGAAGGACGGAGGGGTTGAAAAAACAGCGACAGTAACAAAATCAAATCTCACACTCTCCCTCTGCCGTGTCACGCAGCAATATAGAGGGAGAAGGTGAGAATGTTTTATATTGTTATATAGAAAACACATCGAACTGTAAAGAAAGACATGTATCACACTCCTCCCCTGTGTTTTGCGCAGCAAATATAGGGGAGGTGGCCGAAGGACAGAGGGGTTAAAGAAACAGAGGGGTTGAAAAAACATCAGCAGCAACAAACCGGGTATCACACTCTCCCCCTGTGTTTTGCACAGCAAAAATATAGGGGGAGTGCCCGCAGGGCGAGGGGGTTAAAACAACAGAGAAGTTAAAAAAAATTACACAAACAGAAAAAACAAATGATTCCAATTAAACACTTTGACCAGAAACCTTTAATCTCCGAACAGTCTCTTTCAACAACTCTATCACAGCCGGCTGATTCTCGAAAATCGCTCGATTTTCAATCCTCAATACGGTTATCCCTCGTGCAGATAACCTGTTATCCCGGCTCCCGTCTCTAAGGCTCCCTTCGATTGTATAATGGCCTTGCCCGTCCAATTCTATTCCCAACTTCAATTCGGGACAGTAAAAATCCAATATATACTCACCCACCGAAAATTGCCGGCGGAATCTCACTCCATCGATTTGTCGGTTTTTCAATATCAGCCAAAGAGTCGCTTCGTATTTTGTCCCGTTGGAACGAAACTCTTTCCGCTGGACCTCTTTCTCCTTTCTGTTGAAACTTCGTTTCATAACTCATTTAGAATGATTTACAAATATAATTTCCTAGAATGGTAAATCCAACTACTTCCCCTCTTATTTTTTCAAAGCTCCTCTATAATATTTATTTACCTCTACCGATATTTCTACCCCCTACAAATAAAAATTACCTTGTAATATTTCTCAACCCCTCTCCTCCGGAACTGCCGTTCCTTCGGTCTCTCCCCTATATTTCCCTACGCAAAACACAGGGGCGGTGTCCGAAGGACGGAGGGGTTAATAAAACAGAGGGGTTGAAAAACAGCAATAGCAACAAAATCAAATCTCAACCTCTCCCCTTGCCGTGCCCCGTAACATTACAGGGTGTCACGTATAAAATCGGAGCAGAAGCGAAAGGAAAATACATCTCACCCTCCTCCCCTGTGTGGCGAAGACATATAGGGGAGGTGGCACGCAGTGACGGAGGGGTTAAAAAACAGAGGAGTTGAAAACATCGGCTGTAACAGCAACAAACCGAGTATCACCCTCTCCCCTTGCCGTGCCCCGTAGCATTACGGGGTGTTTTGTACAGCAAAATATAGGGGAGGTGTCCGAAGGACGGAGGGGTTAATAAAACAGAGGGGGTTAGAATACAAGCAAGAGCACAATCCCCGATTCCGCCTTTATCGGGCGGTGAAGACGCAAGGAAGACGGAGGGAAAAGGGCGAGGACTGTCCGAGCGAAGCGAGTTCCGCAGACCCCGACGGCGACCGTAGCGACGAGCCAAAAGCCCGATAACCGCGGCGGCGCTTCTTGGTTCGTTCTTCTCGCTGCTGAGAAGAATGAACAAATAACGTAAATTAGTGTAACAAGGACTTTCTTTGGCTGGGAAAGAAAGTCCTTTGTATCCCCCTACCCAGCCTTACGAGCAGAAAAAACAACCCCATTCCGAAAACACAAGCGTATAAAAAGGGAGTTGAAAAATAGAAGAAAATAGACAAAATCGCCCCATTAGTATAAATCTGAGAAAAAAAAGAACCGTTCATGCATGCATACACATTCTCTTTTGTACTTTTGTCTAAAATTTTAAGTTGTGAATCTTATCATCGATCAAGGAAACTCGATAACCAAAATGGCACTCTTTCGGGCAGGACGATTGCAAAATGTCTATTTCTACCCGAAATGGGACTCAACGACCGTTATCGACTTCTTGGACGCTCACGAAGTCGATGCCGCCATATTCTCGACAGTCACCGAGTACGATCCCCAAGCCATAGCGATACTGCGACAGCGACTACCCTACTTTTTAAAATTCGACCATTCATCGGAACTCCCCATTAAAATAGGATATGCCACCCCCGAAACATTAGGTCTGGACAGAATCGCCGCAGTAGTGGGAGCCGTCATGCAATGCCCCGACAAAGCAGTGCTCATCGTCGATGCAGGCACATGCGTCACCTACGATCTACTCACCGCCGATGGCACGTTTGCCGGCGGAAACATAGCACCGGGCATCCGATTGAGATTACGGGCCATGCACGAACACACGGGAAAACTCCCCCTCATCGACGATGCAGGAGAGACACCCGAAATAGGATTCAGCACCGAAACCGCCATGCGGGCAGGAGCTGTGCTCGGTGTCGCTTATGAAATAGAAGGATATATAGCCCGGTTAAACAAGGTTTATCCCGACCTTTTCGTTTTTTTAACAGGGGGAGATGCCTTAAAATTGGCTGCAAAAATAAAAAGTCGCATCTTTGTGGACGAAAACTTGGTACTAACCGGCTTAAACAGAATCTTACAAGAAAATGCTAAAATATAAAATTCTCTTTATCTGCTTGTCGATAGGGCTCGTCGCCTTTGCCCAAAACGGGACAAGCTCACCCTATTCCAGATTCGGATATGGTATTTTGGGTGACAACGCCATAGGCGCTCAACGAGCTATGGGTGGCGTAGGATATGCCTTGCACAACAATCGGCAAATCAATGTGATGAACCCGGCTTCCTATGCAAGCATGGATTCGCTCACTTTTCTTTTCGATATAGGACTCACCTATCAAAATACAATCACCAGAGAAGGCTCGCTAAAAGAAAACAGCCAAAGCGGGTCGCTCGACTACATCGTCATGCAGTTTCCATTGGGACGATACATGGCCGGTAGCGTGGGGCTCCTGCCCTATTCCAATGTAGGCTACTCTTTCATAACCGGCATAGACAACGGCTCGGATAGCCGGTCGGGCGATGGCAATATCTCACAAGCCTATGTGGGAGTAAGCGGTAGACCCTTCAAAGGATTCTCGATAGGAGCCAACATCAGCTACCTCTTCGGGAACCTCTCCAATACCAACACCGGAATACCGGGTAACGGCGGCAGCAGCGTCGTTTTCGAAACCATGCTCAAAGTACGCGACTACCATTTATCGTTCGGCGCCCAATATGCCATAGAATGGAACAAAAAGCATACGATCACGCTCGGTGCGGTTTATTCCCCCGGGAAAGCCCTATTGGGTAGAGCATACCGCAGTACCTACGATGTAAGCTCCAACACGGCGACCACCGCCGATACCCTGAAAATGAAAAATAATTATTCATTGGCCTCGACATACGGCGGCGGTATCAGTTACAACTACGACAAACGCCTTACCATAGCGGCCGACGTAACCTATCAGAATTGGGCCGACGCCAAATTTACGAATCTCACCGCCGGACAGTTACAATCCTCCAAAGGACAATTCAATAACCGATTAAAAATAGCATTGGGAGCCGAATTCCGTCCGAAAAACATGGGAGGAAACTATTTCGAACACGTCAACTACCGGGCAGGTATCTTCTACAATCGCTCTTATCTGAAAATAAACGGAAACGATATGGACGAAATCGGAGCCACTTGCGGTTTCGGTTTTCCCCTTGCCACAGACAAATCGGTAGTCAACGTATCGTTCGAGTACATCAATCGCCAATGCACCCCTGTTAAACTCATTACCGAAGACCATTTCAGAATATCGGTAAGCCTCACTTTTAACGAAATGTGGTTCTGGCAACGCAAGTTCGAATAAAATTCTACTACCCATAAAAACGACGAAGCGATTGCGTCAAAACTAAATGACCGTTCTGAAAAGTCACAGATTGTAACCGCTAAACCCCAAAGAGCCGTATCAAAACTCTGTTTCGAGTAATGATACGGCTCTTCCTTCGTAAAATTGTTTTTACCTCCTTCTTACCTTTTTAGGCTGCCCGAATTTTCATCTAATCTCTCCCCCTGTTCATCTGGACTACCCCAAAAACTGAAATACAAAAAACTATTATCCTCCTCCCCTGCCGTGTCCCGTAGCATTTCGGAGCATCTCAGTTATCATTTTATCGGAGATATTTTAAAACTCCTCCCCTGTGTTTTGCATCGCAAAATATAGGGGAGGTGGCACGCAGTGACGGAGGGGTTAAAAAACAGTATAGCAACGTTATTGTAAGATTTCTACACTCCTCCCCTGCCGTGCCCCGTAGCATTGCGGGGTGTCACGTATAAAATCGGAGCAGAAGCGAAAGGAAAATACATCTCACCCTCCTCCTCTGTGTTTTGCGCAGCAAAATATAGGGGAGGTGTCCGAAGGACGGAGGGGTTAGAAAACATCGGCAGTAACAAATCAGGTATCACCCTCTCCCCTGCCGTGTCCCGTGGCATTACGGGGTGTTTCCGTTAGGGAATATAGGGGGAGTGCCCGCAGGGCGAGGGGGTTAAACCCTACAATCAAAAACTCTTATGGAATCTTACAACTATTTTCCTAAAAGAGGAGAAATATATTCAAGAACCTTTTGCAAATGATCGACCTTACTCCACTTGATCTTATTCGCTTTAAGAAATACATTGAACTCTTTTCTGCTTGATTCGGGCAAGAGCTTCGAAACAGATTTTTTATTCGCATTGACAATTTCACCACCGACAATGAAACACAACCGAGTAGACACCGGTAATGTCTGCCCGTTTTCACGCTCCACGCGAATCATATCGTAATTGAGATTGGCGATACCGCCGAGTTGCAAACTCGACAAATTATCGACCGCCGAAGTAGACGACGATGTACCATAAGCCCCCGTCCCTTGTAGCAAACGGTCGAAATCGCCCGTCGTCCTACGACCGAGAATCGCTTGCGGTGTCTCGCCCAATACCTCGATAAAAAAATTCTCGCAACGTACGAATTCGGTACTGTCGGCAAAAACAACCCGACCGATATCGTTTTGATTATCGGGACAGTATATCTGCGAACCATTCAAATAGTGCAAATCGTTACGCAATAAATGAATGTTTACTTTCGCCTCCCCTTTATTCCCCGATTTGGAATAAATAGAAGCCTCCATAAAATCATCGAATAAATACGGCCACATAGTTGTAGGCTCTCCCGCCCGAAGCCCAAGAGAGGTAATCACCCCCAGTAATCCGGCAAATAACAATCTTTTCATAAGAATAAATTTATAAACATTCAAAATTAAATTTGTCAAAAACGACTACAAGTTAGTAATTTTATGTTATTTTTGCTCCTAAGAATAGGAATATTTTGCAAACACAATCACACAAATACTTAACAATATGAAAATCAAACATCTATTGTGCTTTATCGCGCTATGTCTGTTTTTTACTCCGGGTAAAGCCCAACAACTTAGCGTAATGACTCTACGTAATGGAGCAACGGTTTACATTTGGGAAGACAAAAGTAAACCCGATGTATTCGGTATGATCGCTTTCAAAGTAGGCTCGGTCGACGATCCCGAACAATACACCGGACTGGCTCATTACTTGGAGCATGTCATGTTCAAAGGGACCCAAACCATCGATGCACTGGATTGGGAAAAAGAGAAACCCATCTATGAAAAAATTATCGCCAAGTATGACGAACGAGCAGCATTAAGCGACCCCGCTGCCCGCGAAGCCATAGACAAGGAAATTAACGACCTGACCCGTGAAGCAGCCCAATATGCCGCAGGAAATGAATTTTCCCTTTTGGTAGACCACATGGGAGGACAAGGACTAAACGCCAGCACAGGCTACGACCAAACGGAATACCACAATTCTTTCCCGCCTTCGCAACTCGAAAAATGGCTCGAAATCTATTCCGAACGTCTTATAGACCCCGTATTCCGGGGCTTCCAGACCGAATTGGAAGCCGTATACGAAGAGTACAACATGTATAACGACGACCGCGGATCGAGAATGAGAGAGTTCATCTATGAACAAGCATTCGGAGATCACCCATACGCCCGTCCCATTATCGGTCTCCCCGAACACTTGAAAAATCCCCAATTAAGTAAACTGATCGATTTCTATAATACATGGTATGGCCCTCAGAATATGTCTATCATTCTGGTAGGTAACATCGACGCCAAAGAGGCTATACCGATGATTCGCGATAAATTCGAAAGAGTTCCCCGCCGAGCCGAGATACATCGGGAAAAGAAACCCGTCCGCCAATTCAAAGGTCGCACGGAAAAGAGCGCGAAAATTTTCTATTATCCTATGCTGGCCCTCATTTACAATGGAGTTCCTTCGAACGACAAAGAAGAAATCGCATTGGACATCTGCTGCGAACTTCTCTCCAACTCACAAAAAACCGGTATCCTCGACAAACTGCAACTCGACGGCGACATCATGAGCGTAGGTGCATCTCAAAATGCCATGCGAGATGCAGGGATTCTCATGATCAATGCCATTCCCTCTTTCGATGCGAACCAAAATCGTTGGGACAGTCACAAATCGGTAGAAAAAATCGTATTATCCTCATTGCGTCAACTGCAAAACGGGGAGTTCGACGAAGCGACTCTCGAAGCTATCAAACAAAACATGATACGCGAATACGACCTGCAAATGGAATCGAACGAAATGAAAGCCTATATCTTAGCCTCTCTTTTCAATACGGGAGCCGATCCGTCGGACATCGTCAACTTCAAAGAAAAAGTCAAAGCCGTCACCATCGACGAGGTGAAAGCCGTAGCAAAAAAATACTTTAATGACAATTACCTCGCTTTGAATATTCAAGAAGCGAAAAACCTCGACAGCAAAGGACAAAAACTGAAAAAGCCCGATTACAAACCCATCGAGACGAAAAAAGGAGCCAAATCGGAATATGCTAAATGGGTAGAAAGTATACCGGTCAACATGCCCGAAGTAAAATACTGCGACTTCAACTCTATCCAACAAAAGCAAATCAACACACGCAGCAAACTGTTCTACAATCTCAACCCCGAGAACGACGTATTCACGATGACTTTGAAATACGGCATCGGAACGAAAAAGATGCCTAAACTCGAATATGCCGTCGCCCTGATGAACAACGCAGGTATGCTGCCCGATATCGAACCGTTGGCATTCAAACGGGCTATGGGCGAGTTAAATGCAAATTGCACATACGCTGTGGACGACAACTACATGTATGTCATGATGAGCGGATACGAAAAAGATTTGGTAAAAGCCTGCCAGCTTCTTTCCAAACAAATCCTTTTCCCCAAACTCGACGACAAGCAGTTGCAAAGCCTCATCGGTAGCGCGTTCGGTTCTCGCCAGATGGAAAAAAGCAGTATCGGGACATTGGAAAGTGCCCTTACGTCGTATGTACTATACAAGGATAGTTCAGACTACCTGCAACGCATCCCCACTCGTGATTTAATAGACCTTTCGATTACAGATCTGACGACCCAATTCCAAGCCGCCACGAATTACGAATGTGAAATCTATTACGTAGGTACGGCGCCATTCGATGACGTATATCAAGTATTGAGCCAAAACTTGCCGTTGAAAGCGCAAGAAATGCCCTCTACCTCTCCCGAGTTACGTCCTCGACAACAATATACCGAAAATACGATTTTCTTCCTGCCCAACAGCAAAGCGACTCAAAGTAAAATATACTTCTTTATAGAAGGAAAACCATTCGATGTAAAAGACGATATATTCATCGAAGCCTTTTCAAGCTACTTTGGAGCCGGATTCGGAAGCCTCGTCGTAGATGAAATTCGCGAAAAACGGGCTATGGCATATACCTCCTACGGTATCGTGGGGACCCCCTCCGTTGCCGGTCGAAACACGCTATTTCAAGGATTTGTCGGTACTCAGGGAGACAAAACGCTCGACGCTATCGAGATTTACATGAATTTGCTGAAAGATATGCCGTCCACACCCGAACGTTTCGACGTAGTAAAAACCAATATCAAAGAATCTATCCTCAGTGCGAAACCGGGATTCCGTTCTGCAAGTGCCGTATATGAGGCATGGAAACGAATGGGCTATACACAAGATCCGGCCATCGACAAAATGAAAAAGATCGAAACGCTCAAATTCGAGGACATCATCGATTTCTACAACGAAAACATCAAGGGAAAACCGGTTGTTATCGCCATCGTAGGAAATCCGAAAGATTTCGATACTAAGGCTCTCGAAAAATACGGAAAAGTAGTCAAAGTTTCCGAATCGAAACTATTCTCCGATAGCTTCTGATAAGCCAACGAGCAAAGAAAATAAAATCTTAAAAAGCGAGGGTCTCGAAATGCTATTCGAGACCCTCGCTTTTTAGCCATAACGCACCCGCCAATCCCACTCGCTATTCTTAGAAGCTGTTTTAAATAAACCTAAAAATCTGTTTAATGTTCCTTTTAAACCGATAATAATCGCCCATCGATTGTTCTTAAAAAAGAACCTTTATAATGAAAGTAAATATGAACATAATGAAAAAAAGTATGGCAGGAGCATTTTTAGCGTTGGCAGCCGTTTCAACCGGGAACATAGAGCCTATGGAAGCCTGTACACGCGCCGTGTATATCGGCCCCGAACAAATGGTAATAACAGGCCGTACGATGGACTGGAAAGAAGACATTATGTCGAACATCTACGTCTTTCCTCGTGGAATGAAACGAGCCGGATACAACAAGGGCGAAACCGTGAATTGGACCTCTAAATACGGAAGTGTAATTGCGACAGGATACGATATAGGAACCTGTGACGGAATAAACGAAAAAGGATTGGTGGCAAGCCTGCTATTTTTACCCGAGTCCGTCTATTCACTGCCGGGCGATACCCGTCCGGTAATGGGAATCAGCATATGGACCCAATATGTACTTGACAATTTTGCAACTGTGCACGAAGCTGTCGAAGAATTGAAAAAAGAAACCTTCCGCATAGACGCTCCACGCATGCCGAACAATGGACCCGAATCTACCCTGCACCTAGCAATTACCGACGAAACCGGGAATACGGCAATCTTGGAATATCTCGACGGGAAACTGAATATCCACGAGGGAAAAGAATATAGAGTGATGACAAACTCGCCTCGGTATGAAGAACAATTAGCCATTAACCGCTATTGGGAAGAAATCGGAGGACTGGTAATGTTACCGGGGACAAACCGGGCGAGCGACCGTTTTGTACGGGCTTCTTTCTACATAAAAGCAATCCCCCAAACCTCCGATGCCAAAATCGCAGTACCCAGTGTATTGAGTGTCATGCGCAATGTATCGGTTCCCTTAGGTATAAATACACCCGACAAACCGCACATCTCCTCTACCCGTTGGAGGTCAATCTCCGATCAAAAGAACAAAGTATATTACTTCGAATCGACACTCACCCCCAATCTATTTTGGCTCGACTTGAAGAAAATAGATTTCAGTCCGTCGGCAAAAGTGAAAAAACTCCCGCTATCGAACGGAGAAATTTATGCAGGCGATGCTATAAAAGATTTACGAGACAGCAAACCTTTCGATTTTCTGTTTCAAACCCCGGTGATGTAATTCACCGGGCATTTCACATCATAGACATGAAACACAGCATAATAAATTGTACAAACACTTTAAGACAGACTTCCGAAATTTACGGAACGAATCAAACACTAAACACGACACTCCATTTGTCCGAAGAAAAATTTTTCGTACTTTTACCCGAAAATCTGTGATTTCAATCTCGTTCCGATGAAACTGGACAAAAACAAAGTATTCTCATTCATTCGTAACCGGATCTCCGTCGGGAAATTATTTCTTGCCATATTCATTATTTTCATCATCTTCATTGATGAAAACAGCTGTATACAACGTATAAAATACGATGCCGAAATCAACGACCTGCGTAAACAAATAGCGGCACAAAACGATACGACCGAATACTACAACCGTAGAATAGAAGAACTGAAAACCGACAAAAATATCATTGAACAAGTCGCGCGCGAACAATATCTTATGAGTAAACCCAACGAAGACATCTATCTCATCGAAAATAAAAAATAACTCTATAACACATACAATAAATATGAACCAACAAACACGCAATATACTATTCATGGTATCCTCCATTGCCGTCATTATAGGGGCGGCTATGCCCTTGTTCATGCTCAAAATGCCGTGGGTTCCATACATTTATGCCTTCGGAGCCGCAGGTATGGCCGTTTGCAGACTCACATTCCGTTACAAAGGGAAAAATTTCCGGTTAAAAAGACTCTACCACATCGAAACATTCTCCTCTCTCTTTTTGGTAGCCTCTTCATATTTCATGTTCAAAGAAGACCCCGATTGGATTATGTTGCTTACTGTCGCTGCTGTCCTACAATTATATACATCGATTCTCATTCCGCGAGTATCCAAGAAAGAAGAAAAATAAGCTACTCCCAACCTCTCCCCTGCCGTGCCCCGTAGTCTTACGGGGTGTTTTACACCGCAAAATATAGGGGAGGTGTCCGTAAGGACGGAGGGGTTAAAAATACCCTCAGTGAAAGTAATAGAATTAACCCTCCTCTCCCCCTGTGTTTCCGTAAGGGAATATAGGGGGAGTGCCCAAAGGGCGAGGGGGTTAAAACAGAAACAGTAGAATGAAATTATTAAATCTGTAATGAACGGAGGGTTACTCTTAAACTCCTCCCCTGCGTTTTGCAACGCAAAATATAGGGGAGGTGTCCGCAAGGACGGAGGGGTTAATAAAAAACGGCAACCCTTCCGGGTTCGTTCTTCTCGCTGCTAAGAAAAATAAACGAATAAAAGTATAATCATGCCATAATTCCACTATCCCCTTATCCTACCTTCGCAAAAAAATCAAACGAGCGATGATAGATACAAGATTCGAAACAACCATAGACCTGAGAGGTGAAATCGAGAACTACCGACAAGTAGCGCTCATCAAATACTACAAGATACTCCTCGAACTCGATCCCCGTCGGGACAGGCTGACCATGCTCGCCGTCATTCGTTGTATCGACAAGCTCGAAAGACATTCCCAAGAACGAAAACGGCCACGAAACGACAAGAAGAAAATGCTGGCCGAAGGAACTCTCGCTTGGCACTATCAGAAACGCAACCAACTCTTCCGAAAAGCCGGACTATACGACATCGAGTCCACACAGTACCTCGTCGACCACGAAGAAATCTTCGACACACACGAGGAACGGGAAGAGCGTGAACGATTCGAAGCCTGCCGTCGGGAAGCTCTCAGAAGGAAAACCGAAACGCACGAGGCCGAAGAAAAAGAATCCGTGCAACCGGCCTCCGCTCACGAAGCCGATAAGGACCCGCAAGAAGACTATACGACAGCCGGGTCCGAAATCCCGGCACACACCCCGCAGCCCTTATCGCCCCTATCCGGGAGCATCTGGTGCGGCGCTCCTGCCGGTAATCCCATTGGAGAACCTGCACCCGGATTCCACCGCTCCTCCTTCGATTGCAACAGAAGAGAATAAATCCGACGGGTGGAGGGTGAACCCACACAATCCGTTCCGATGAGTAAAACAATGGGAACTACCTTTCGCCACCGATCCGATGTAAATAGGAGAGAAAAGTTTTATAAACCCCTTCAATAAAATCCGATCGGCTCTCTCACCAGCCTAATAAGTTAAAAAAATAAAACATACTTTCAAATATTCGACACACTCTATTTCAAATCTACGAAATTTTCGTAGATTTGCGAAACAATCGTAATAATAACACATGGAAAAACTGACACATCAAGAAGAAGAAATAATGCTCGTCATCTGGAAAAAGAAAAGAGGCATTATCAAAGATTTCCTAGAACAGCTGCCCGAACCGCAACCGCCCTACACGACAGTCGCTTCGATTGTCAAAAATTTGGAGAAAAAAGGATTTCTGTCGAGCGAGAAAATAGGCAATACCTATTTATATATTCCACGAATAACCCAAACCGAATATAAGAAAAAATTCTTATCGGGAATCGTAAAAAGCTATTTTTCAAATTCCTATAAAGAAATGGTCACATTCTTCGCCCACGAACAAAAACTCTCGGAAGAAGATTTGCGACAAATCATCGAAATGATTGAACGAGGTAAAAGCTAACCCATAAAAAACTGAAAACATGGCTTTCTTACTATATCTACTACAAATAAACATAGCACTAAGTCTATTATATTTATGCTATAAAGTTCTATTCTCGCAAAATACATTTTTCGGGTTAAGAAGGCTCATACTCATCAGTATCGTATTATTCTCCACGACCTACCCGTGGTACGACATTCCCGACATCGACCCTATTATTCCGGCTCATCTGCAAATTACACTTCCCGAAGTACTTTACAGCATGGGAGAAACAGTCCCCCAGAAAGCCTTTGACATATACCCGTTGATAGCTTATCTATACGGAGGAATATGCTCGCTATTCTTGTTACGCATGTTTTTGAGAATAGCTTCGATAATAAAACTGCGGGCAAATGGAAAGCTCCGTATCATCGGGAAGAGCCATATAATCGTCTGCGACGAAAACATACAACCCTGTTCCTTCTTCCGATGGATATTTCTTCCTCATTCTATTTTGCAAAATAAAAACACGCTCACAAGAATACTCCGACACGAAAATACACACATACGACAATTACATACCATAGATGTCCTATTAGGCGAAAGTATGGCAGCATTATGTTGGATAAATCCGTTAAGCTGGTTATTGCTGAAAGAAATCAGACTGAATCTCGAATATATGGCCGACGAGGCTGCGATTCCCGACGAACAAGAAAAAAAGACATACCAATACCTGTTACTCGACATTTCACGATCGAATAACGAACTCCCTTCCGCAATACCGTTCAATTACTCTTTTTTGAAAACCCGCATTCGCATGATTAACCGGAAGCGATCACAAACGACATCTGTATTCAAATATCTGCTGATACTACCCCTTTTCTTGGCTATCGTAACTGCCAACCAATGCTGTACAGACCAACAACCGCTTCAATCCGAAATTGAAAAAGTATTCCCCAAACCCTCGGAAGTTCAAACGAAAGATAGCTCGACAACCGCTTCCGAAACATCGGAAACTCCCCTCGAAGTCGCGGAAATCATGCCCGAATTTCCCGGCGGAACCGAAGCGTTGCTCTCTTTTATCAAAGACAATCTCGAATACCCGCAAAAAGCTATCGACGGACAAACCGAAGGACGGGTAATCATACGATTTGTCGTAAACAGCAATGGAGAAATATCCGATCCCACAATTCTCAAAGGCATAAACAAAAATCTCGACCAAGCCGCCATAGATGTTATTAACAAACTACCCCGTTGGAAACCGGGACAGCAAGACGGACAACCCGTAAGTGTACGGTTCACCCTTCCCATCGTTTTCAAATTAACCTGATATATTCACTTAAAAAATTTAGACACATGAAAAAGACATTATTATCCTCGATGATTATCATCTTAATGGGTTTGCTCGGAGCTTGTAGCTCCAATACCTCGGACAAAGCGAGTCTGCCGGAACAATCTGCATCGGAAAACGAAACGGCAACCCCGGTCGCAATCGAAGTCCCCGACACACTTGGCAAAACATACGATGCAGCCGAAGTCATGCCCGAATTTCCCGGTGGAACCAAAGCGTTACTCTCTTTTATCGCCGAAAATCTCAAATACCCGCAAAAAGCTATCGACGAACAAACCGAAGGGCGGGTAATCGTACAATTCGTTATCGATAAAACCGGGAAAGTATCGAGCCCCGAAGTCATTAGAGGCGTAACCTCGGAACTTGACCAAGCTGCGTTGGACATCGTCTCGGCACTCCCCGACTGGAAACCGGGCGAACAAGACGGACAAAAAGTAAATGTGAAATACACACTGCCCGTAGTCTTTAAGTTGAAATAACGAGAATGCCGATACAATAGATTTATCTCTGAAAATACGATACGGTTCGAGGGGAAAACCCCGTTCGTTCGAGTTTTCCCCTCGAACCGTACATAACTTTTGCACAATATACCCCCTTTCCGCTTATGAAAAAATTACTTTGCTTTATCGGTCTTTTTCTGGCTCTATTCGCCTTGAAAAGTCATGCCGGTATTCCCGGCGGAACCATACCATTTATCTTTGACAGTCATTTATATCTTCAAGTAAGGCTGAACGACACCATTCCCGTCACTGTTATCTACGATACGGGCGCCGACTTTCTATACCTCGATGAAGATTATTTGAAACTGAATAATCTGCAAAATGCTTTCGGGAAAAAAGGAATAGCAAGAATGGGAGGTGCAGGTAACAACGAGCCCCAATCCGTCGACATCTTCATCGAACCTATTAAAATACACTGTGGAGAATTAAATTATCAAAACAAGATAACCCCGGTCATTAAATTGCGTGATATTCTTGGAAAGCACACCGATGGCTTGCTGGGCAATACCCACCTGTTAAATACGCCTTTGGAGATTAATTTCAGTGAAAGCTACATCAAGCAATTAAAAGAACCGCTCCCGACCGACTCGCTTGACCGTTACCATAAACTCGAAGCCCGATTCAAAGACAACCGCATCGATGTGAAAGCCAATCTGCAAATCGATTCCGCAAATACGGTGGAAGGCTGGTTTAGAATGGATTTAGGGAGTGGCTCCACGATCACTCTTTCAAATGAAACGACATCTGCGTTAAACCTTGCCGGCGTACGCAAAGCCTACTTCGAAACACAGGCCGGGGGAATAGGAGGAAGTTCCGAGGAATTTGAATTAAGAGCCGAAAAATTCTGTATGGTCGATACGCTCGAAAATCTTGTAATAGACTGCTCCCTCAATAAGAAAGGAGCATTATCATCGGGCAGGCCCTATGTGGGCATCATCGGCAATGAAATCTGGTCGCTCTACGACATTATTTTGGATCCCGTTCATTCCTCCGTATGGGTAAAACGAAACAATAATGAAGGCTCCTATTCCCGATCTTCCATCACGCATATGGCCGTTATCGACCGTACGGACATTTGCGACGGTTGGATTATCAACGGCCTTTATAAAGGTGGAATCGCAGAACAGGCCGGTATTGAAATCGGAGACATAATTATAGCTATAAACGACCGACCCGTTAAAGAAATAACTTGGGAAGAACAGCGAAAAGGGTTAGGTCTCAACGGCAAGACAGAATACACGATAAAGAAAAGAAACGGTGAAATAGTCACTTGCGTCCTATACATTCGTAATCAAATCATCTGACCTGTAAGGTTGCGGAAAACAGCCTATTTTTTCATTCGATATAGAAATTCAAACGCACGGCACAAGAACAAAACGAGAAACAGTAGAACAAAATTATTAAATCTGCAATGAATAGAGAACAACTTTTAAACTCCTCCTCTGTGTTTTGCACTGCAAAATATAGGGGAGGTGTCCGAAGGACGGAGGGGTTAGAAAAATATCGACAGTGACAGTAACAAAATCAAGTATCACCCTCTCCCCTTACCTGTCCCGTAGCATGGCGGGGTATCACACTGCGATATAGAGGGAGCAGGTTTAATGCCTTTCGGCTCGCGAAGCATCTATCCGCAACAAAACGAACAACAAAATGGTAAATCCCCACAGCGACGACCCCCCATAACTGAAAAAAGGCAAAGGTATACCGATAACAGGGCACAATCCTATGACCATACCGATATTCACCGCCAAATGAAAAAACAATATCGAGACCACACAATAAGCATATACCCTTCCAAAAGCAGAATGCTGCCGTTCTCCGATAGCTATAAGTCTGAATATAAGCGTGACAAAAAGAACAATCACACCCACGGCTCCCCAAAAGCCCTCCTCCTCTCCAATGGTACAAAAGATAAAGTCGGTATCTTGCTCCGGCACATATTTCAATTTCGTTTGAGTCCCATTCAAAAAACCTTTTCCCCAAAAGCCCCCCGAACCGATGGCGATTTTCGACTGGTTCACATTATATCCTGCACCGCGCAAGTCCTCCTCCATGCCCAGTGTCACTTTAATCCGTTTCTGCTGATGAGACTCCAACACTTCATTAAAGGCATAATCCACAGAAAACAGGAAAACGACCGATACGACGGCCGTTGCCAATATAGTAAGAATCCTCAACGAACGAGTCGAGAAGTAAAGAAGCACCAGATAAACGACGACGGCGGCCGTAGTCCCCATACAAACATACAAGAGATTAACCGGTACATCGAAATACATCAAAATGCCACATACCGCTCCTACCGCCAAATAACCAAGCATCAAATAACGAGCCGCACGATTGTTTCTCTGATAGAATAACAACATTCCGACCACCACCAAAAGAATAAGTACGAAAACCAACACTTCTCCGGCAGGAATCTCCCCCCATAATACACTCGAATATTTGACGGCAACCACAAAATAGACCACGGCGCAAAGACCATAGAAAAGGAACAATCCCGATAATCCTTCCCGATACAGAACAAATATCAACGATGCGAAAACCAACGCCGAACCGGTCTCCTTTTGAGCGATAATCAAAACAATAGGCAACAATATGATAAAAACCGCACGGAATAAATCCCGTCTGTTTTTCAAAGAAAACCCATACGTCCCGAAAGACCGAGCCAAAGCAAGAGCCGTGGCAAACTTAGCGAACTCGGCCGGTTGTAAACTGACAGGCCCCAACACCAACCACGAACGGGACCCTTTTATATCGGGGGCTAAAAATATGGTGGCGATAAGCAAAAGTATGATAATCCCGTAGAATAGATAAGCATAAGTTTCATAAACCCGGAAATCCACCATTAAAATCATAAAAGCCAATACGAGCGACAAACCTATCCACATCAACTGTTTTCCCGACCGCTCGGCAAAGTCGAATATACTGGCATTATCGAAATCGTAACTGGCGGCATAAATGCTTATCCAACCGCAAAGAACGAGAATCAGATAAAGAATTACCGTCATCCAGTCGATAGACCGCCATATATTAATGCTTTTTGACCCCACTGTATATGATTGTGTTAGATTGCAACATACGTTCTTCCAAGTATTTCCGCTCCGGTGCAATCTTCCGGTTCAGATACATCTCCATCATCAGACTTCCAATAGGTACACCATACGTAGCTCCGAATCCTGCATTCTCCACATAAACGGCAATAGCTATTTTGGGGTTGTCCATCGGAGCAAATCCCATAAAAGCCGAGTGGTCTTTTCCATGAGGATTCTGTGCCGTTCCCGTCTTTCCGCACACCTCTATACCCGGTATAGCACCTATACGGCAAGTTCCACCGGTTACAGCCATGCGCATACCCTCTACGACATAATCGTAATAGTGAGAATCGACCATAGTATGTTTAGGAACGGTAAACTCCGGGGAGATAACCGTATCTTGTATCTCCCGAACCAAATGCGGAGTGTAAAAATACCCCCTATTGGCAATCGTTGCCGACAAATTGGCTATCTGCAACGGGGTCGCCAAGACCTCTCCTTGTCCAATCGCGACAGATATAATCGTCAATGCGCTCCATCGATTCTCGCCATATACCTTGTTGTAATAATTACTGTTGGGAATAAAGCCTCGACTCTCACCCGGTAAATCCACCCCTAAACGATATCCATACCCCATCGATACCAAATAATCTTTCCAAATATTGAACGCCTTCGCCGGCGATTGATATTTTTTCCGATTATCGACCATCGAACGCAATCCGTAACAGAAAAACGCATTACACGAAGTTTGCAAAGCCGGAAGTAACGATAAAGGTGATGCATGCCCATGACAGCCGACTTTCAACCGTCCCGACACAAACCCATGATAACAGGGATAAAGAGTATGCTCGGTGATGATCCCTTCGTTCAGGAAAATAAGTCCCTGTGTAGGCTTAAATGTCGATCCCGGCGGGTATGCGGCCATCAAAGCTCTATCGAACAAAGGCTTGTACCGGTCTCTATTCAGTTTCAAATAATTTCTACCTCTCTCCCTGCCAACCAGCATGGAGGGATCGTAAGTGGGACTCGAAACCATCGCCAATATCTCTCCCGTAGACGGCTCGATAGCAACGATAGCCCCAATCTTGTTCTGCATTAATTTCTCGCCATAGGCCTGCAACTCGATATCCAACGACAAATTCAGATTTTTCCCCGAAACAGGTGCTACATCATAACGCCCGTCTTCATATCTTCCTTTAACACGGCCATGGGCATCGCGCAGTAAAATCTCCACCCCCTTTTCTCCACGTAAAATATTTTCGTAAGAGCGCTCTATCCCCAAATCTCCGGTGTAATCTCCCCGAGTATAATAACTGTCTTTCTCTATATCTCCGGGAGACACTTCCCGAATATTCCCCAATACATTCGCAGCCACAGGGTAAGCATACTCCCTGAGCATACGGTTTTGAATGAAAAAACCAGGGAAACGATATAGTTTCTCTTGTAACCGTCCATAATCTTGCGCAGACAACTGAGTCATAAAAGTCTGAGGTGTGTATGACGAATAACCGGGATTCAACCTCCGATTTTTCATATCCGCCATGCGCTTATCGAATTGTTCCTTCGTAATCCCCACAGTCCGGCAAAAATCAAGTGTATCGAAAGGGCGAACCTCTCGTACAATCATCATTACATCGTATGCCGGTTGATTAAAAACCAATAACTTTCCATTGCGGTCATAAATAAGGCCACGAGAAGGATATTGTGTTTTTTTCAAGAAAGCGTTTCCATCGGCGTGTTGCTTATAGTCGTCGTTCAACACTTGTAAAGAAAACAATCGCACGACATATATGCAAGCAATCACCAACACTATGCCGCCTATCACATATTTACGCCTCTCTAATTTATAGTCTTTTCTCACGTCCCGATTTCGTTAAACTATCCATTCCCAATATCACAAGAAATGTCAATATAGTACTGGCTAAAACACGAACAATTAATCTTCCTATATCGAAAAAGCTAAAAGACTCTATTACGAAAAGGAGGGTACAGAAACAAAGTGAAAATGTAAGCACGTAGCGCACAAACAAAGACATTCCGAAATTGCGTATAGAGGGCTCCGATTCGCTATAATCCTCACCTCTCGGCGTATAAAGATTCAATATCGGTTTTCTCAAAAAGGCAACGACGGTACAAGCCAAAGCATTCATACCCGGCGTATTGCTGAATATGTCGATTACCAACCCAAGAATAAAAGCAAGCGTTAAAGTCCAATTAACCGAGAGCAATAGAGGTAACCTGATTATAAAATAAATATAAAGAAAAGGAATGGCAACTCCCAATAAATGTATACTATTCCCTATCGTAACCTGCAAGAATACGACTACAATAAACAAGAAAAAATATCGTAACCAACTATTCATATCGAGCCTCCTTTTCAAGTTTATCCTGTTCTTCTTTTTGTCGGTTCGATATAATGCGCACATACCCTAAGCCACTAAAATCGGAACTTAGCTCCACACGCAATGTATAGAAATTATCGTCACGCTGCTTTTTATAATCGCTGATTATACCCACCATAATTCCTTCTGGAAACACAGACGAATAGCCGCTCGTGACAATCGTATCTCCCGGAGCGAACTCCACATGCCGAGGCATCTCCTCTAATACGGCGTAACGAGGACTCACCGCATCCCAAACCAAAGACCCGAAATAGTCGCTGCCTTTTACCTTGCAACTGAGACGCAACTTAGGGTTAAGAACCGATATGGCCACGGAATGATGTTCGCCCACAACATTGATAATACCCACGACACCGTTCTGATCGACCACTCCCATCTCCGGCTCTATGCCTTCGGCTCGCCCCTTGTCAATCGTTATATAATTGTTTATTTGCGCTACACTGTTATTCACGACACGAGCCACTGCAAAATCATAATCATGAAGTACGGAATCGAAAGGAATCGTATCTTTTCCCACAGAAGACCTATAACGATTCAACTGTTCTTTCAGATTTATTACCTCCATCTCCAACTCTCCGTTTCGTAATTGCAAATCCCTGTTTACTTCTCTCAATCCAAAATATGAAGTTACTTCCGATTGCAAATCATAAACAGCCGATGCCACTTGATTGGCCGACGAGAGATAAATACTGCGCTGATAAGGGTTTCGTCCAAACAACAACACGCAACTTATCGCTACATAAATAGCAAGTACTATCCATGAGCTATGCCTCAATAAAAAATTGATTAAGTTGCGCATTTTCTTATTAATTCTACCACAACGAGTTACAAAAGTTTTTTTCACTTTTGTAACTCGTCTATTCTAAAAAACGACAAAGCCTGTCGATGTATCTTTTCTGTTACCGAATGAGGAAGGAGAACTGGTCGATATTTTTCAATGCGACGCCTGTACCTTTCGCAACGGCATGTAACGGATCTTCGGCGATGTGGAACGGTATTCCTATCTTATCGGTCAACCGTTTATCCAATCCTCTCAATAAAGCGCCTCCACCGGCCAACCAAATACCGTTACGCACAATATCGGCATACAATTCAGGCGGTGTATGTTCCAATGCATTCAACACGGCAGCCTCGATTTTCGAGATAGACTTCTCGATACAATGAGCTATCTCTTGGTAAGAAATGGGGACTTCCATAGGCAACGCCGTCATACGATTCGGACCATGTACGACATAATCTTCGGGAGGATTATCCAATTCGGTCAAAGCCGAACCCACATTGATTTTGATCAATTCGGCCGTACGTTCTCCCACTTTCACATTATGCTGACGCCCCATATACTCTTGTATGTCGTTCGTCAAATCGTCACCGGCTACCCGTATCGAATTGTTCGACACGATACCACCCAACGAAATAACGGCAATTTCGGTCGTACCACCACCGATATCCACAATCATATTTCCCTCGGGAGCCTGAACGTCAAGTCCTATACCTATCGCGGCAGCCATAGGCTCATAAATCATATATACATCTCGTCCTCCGGCATGCTCCGAAGAGTCGCGCACCGCACGAATTTCAACCTCGGTACTTCCCGACGGAATACCTATTACCATACGCAAAGAAGGCGAGAACCAATGACTTTTGGAGCTAACCATCTTTACCATACCTCTAATCATCTGCTCGGCAGCATAGAAGTCGGCTATCACACCGTCTCTCAAAGGTCTGATCGTGCGTATATTTTCATGGGTTTTACCATGCATCAAACGAGCTTTTTCACCGACCGCCAGCAGCTTGTCCGTACGTTTATCCAGCGCAACCACCGAAGGTTCGTCCACCACGATTTTATCGTTGTGGATAATCACCGTATTGGCTGTGCCCAAGTCTATGGCAATCTCTTGTGTGAAAGAAAACAATCCCATATCGGTTATTGATTAAATAATTTATATTAGTGCTTAAAATGCCGTATACCGGTCATTACCATAGCCATGCCGTTTTTATCGCAATATTCTACCGAATCGTTGTCACGAACCGATCCACCCGGTTGAATTACAGCAGTCACCCCAGCCCCATGAGCTATTTCCACGCAATCGGCAAAGGGGAAAAATGCATCCGAAGCCATTACAGCCCCTTGTAAATCGAAATCGAACGAACGAGCTTTCTCTATGGCTTGACGCAAAGCATCTACCCGCGAAGTCTGACCGATACCGCTCGCACAAAGCTGACGGTTTTTAGCCAGCACGATTGCATTCGATTTACTGTGTTTTACAATTTTATTGGCAAACAACAAATCTTCCACCTCAGCCGGAGTAACAGCTTTCTCGGTAACCTGCTTCAACTCTTCGGGCTTTTCCCGATACAAGTCGCGATCTTGTACCAACACCCCGTTCAGCAACGAACGGAACTGGCGATTCGATGCTTTGAACGGCTTCTGCACGAGAATGATACGATTCTTTTTCTGTTCAAGAACTTCGAGCGCATCAGTCGTATAACCCGGTGCGATACAAACTTCGAAAAAGATTTTATGCATCTCTTCGGCAGTTTCTTTATCGATCGGGCGGTTCGTTATCAATACCCCTCCAAATGCCGAAACCGGATCTCCTGCCAAAGCAGCTTTCCAGGCTTCCACCAAAGTTTCCCGAGATGCCAAACCGCAGGCATTATTATGTTTCAATATAGCGAATGTCGTATCGTCGAACTCCGAAATCAACGATACCGCCGCATCTATGTCCAATAAATTGTTATAGGAAATTTCCTTTCCATGAAGTTGATCGAACATTTCCTCGAAATTACCGTAGAAGACTCCTTTCTGATGAGGATTTTCACCATATCGAAGAGTCTTGGCATGATTTCCCGCATAGCGGAATGCCGAAGCCTCGTCTCCGTCGAAATAGTTAAATATCGCACTGTCATATCCCGAAGATACGGCAAAAGCCTCTTTGGCGAACCAACGACGATCTTCCAACGAAGAGCTGGCTCCCTTCTCCTTTAACATAGCCAACAACGGAGCATACTGAGCTTTCGATGCGACGATAACGACATCTTTATAATTTTTAGCAGCCGCTCTTATCAAAGAGATACCGCCTATATCTATCTTCTCGATAATAGCACTCTCATCTGCACCCGAAGCCACGGTTTCCTCGAACGGATATAAATCCACGATAACCAAATCGATAGAAGGGATTTCATATTGAGTGATTTGTTGCTGATCGACTTCATTTTCCCGACGGTTCAATATACCACCGAACACTTTGGGGTGAAGAGTCTTAACCCGTCCTCCCAAAATAGACGGATAACCGGTCAGATTCTCTACTGAACCACAAGGAATCCCCAACGACTCAATAAAAGATTGCGTACCACCGGTCGAGATAAAATTAACTCCTTCGGCATGTAAAAGTTTCAAAATTTCGTCTAAACCATCTTTATGAAAAACGGAGACAAGAGCTGTTTTAATTTTCTTATTTTCAAGCATAAAGCATCGCACTATATAATTCGGTTACAAAAATACAAAAATATATAGGTTTAGCCTTGTATAATTCATGAAAGTTTTCATGGAAAAATAAATCTTTTCTATTCGGCTCTTTCTAACGGTGTTATCCTTCGTTTTATGAACAAAACAGTGTTCTTATTCGTTTCGTTTTCCTACACCGCATAGGTCTAAAAAAATGATGTCTTAACTATTCTGCCTATATACGACGAATCAAAAACATAAACTCAAATATAAATTATTCAAAATGCTTATGGAAAAAATAGGAATATTTTACGGCTCAACTACCGGAATTACAGAAAGTGTAGCCTACCGATTAGCCGAACTAATGCATGTAAAAAAAGAAGACCTACACGATGTCGCACGAAGCAAACCTTCGGAAATAGGACAATACGACCTATTATTATTGGGTTCTTCGACATGGGGAAGCGGAGATCTTCAAGACGACTGGTATGACTTCCTCGACGGAATCGAAACCCTCGATCTCAAAGATAAAACCATTGCTTTATTCGGTTGCGGAGACCAATCTATGAGCGACACCTTTTGCAATGCCGTCGGCACAATTTACCATAGACTACAAAAAACAGGAGCAACATTTTACGGTGCTTTCGAAGCAGGAGACTATACATTCGACAAATCGACGGCCTTTATCAACGGCAAATTCATAGGATTACTTATCGACGATGTAAACGAACCCGAAAAAACAGAAAACAGGCTCAATCATTGGGTAGAGCTTCTACAATCGGAATATATTGTAACACAGTAATCACCCTCTTATCTTAAATATATTATTGAGGCGGGTATCGATACCCGCCTCAATAATTGTGATATAAATAGTTGCCTGCCCATAAAATTAATTATACATTTGCTCCAAATATTACGACTTTTAAAAAGTAGGGCATAACATGCAATTATATTCGGAAAAACGCTCAATTATGAACAAACTGATTGGATTACTTACCTGCTTATGTTTCTCCACAAACTTGGCGGTAGCTCAAAATAAAGATGCATCATCAATCATTAAATTCGGATTATTCGCCGACACCCAGTATGCTGATTGTCCGTCCCAAAATACCCGTTATTATCGGGAAGCTCTACAAAAATTAGATACATGCATCGAGTATTTCAACCGACAAGAAGTTCAATTCACTATTAATTTAGGTGATATTACCGACAGGAAGAACTCCGATTTAGAAGTAATAAAGCAGCATCTCTCCCAACTTAATCATAAAATTTATCACCTCACAGGAAATCACGACTACAAAGACATTACAAACAACTCTGTCCTTTACAAGCAGCTGGATATGCCATCTGAATATTATTCGTTCAAAAAAGGGGACTGGGTATTTATCATGTTAAATACCAACGAAATCGCTTCATACGCCAATATAGCGGGAACACCCAAAGAGAATGAATGGAACAGGATGCAAGAACAGATAAAACAAATCAAAGGCAAATATGCTTATGAATGGAACGGAGGAATAAGCGAAAAGCAAATGCAATGGCTCGATCGACTATTAAAGAAATGCGAGAAAAAGGGTCTTTCGGTCTTAATTTTTTCTCATCACCCGCTATATCCACAAAGCGATTTTTCGGCATTGAACGGCAATGAAATAGTCGACACCCTATCCAAGTATTCTTGTGTAAAGGCAGCTTTCTCGGGCCATCACCACGCCGGGGCATTCGGATATTACAAAAATATCCCTTTGATTACACTGGAAGGAATGGTTGAAACAGAAAACCAAAATGCCTATGCTATCGTCGAAATTTCCCAAGATCACCTACTTGTAAAAGGGCAAGGGAGAGCATCTTCATACTCGTTCAAATTATCCCGACAATAGGATAACTGCTAACGATTCTTTCGCATGGTATAACGGCTGATTCCCAAACTTTCATAGCTTTTACGTAGCTCCTCATCGTTATCTGAAATCACCAGAAGACGGTCTCCACTCTGTAAATGAGTATGTCCTTTGGGAACAAAATATTGTTCTCCGCGCTTGACCATAACGACCAACGTATTATCCGGCAATGAAAGATTCATTAGTTTATTACCTCCCGATAAAGCCTCGTCCGTCAACTCTATCTCGCTCATCGCCGATTTTATTTCATCGGGTAAAGCGACATTAAAGATTTCTTTTTCCTCGCTCTTCCCCACCAATCCCAGCCATCTGGCCATCGCACTTACCGTAGTTCCTTGTACCAACAAAGAGACAATGGTCACGAAAAACACGATATTGAAAATCATACGAGCATTAGGAATTTCTGCCGACATAAGCGGATAGGTCGCAAAAATAATAGGGACAGCCCCCCTCAACCCTACCCACGAAATATAAACACGAGCCCGAGTCGTAAACCTACGGAAAGGCAATAAACATGCAAATACAGATATCGGACGCGAGACAACAATCATGAATATGGCAACCAACAATCCCACTCCGGCAACAGCAGGCAACTCCGAAGGATTCACCAACAACCCGAGTGTTAAAAACATGACTATCTGGAAAAGCCAAGTAAAACCATCGAAAAATGTAGTCAAACTACGCTTGTGCACCAACTTCCGATTTCCAACGACTAACCCTGCTATATAGACAGCCAAATATCCGTTCCCTTGCAAAAGATTGGTAAAAGCGAATACGAAAAAAACACAAGAGAACAACAATACCGGATAAAGCGATTCATTAGGGACATTGATACGATTTATAATCCAGACAATAGCATACCCCAACGCAAATCCAGCAGCCGCCCCTATCGACAGTTGCATAAAAAGCAAAACGATGGAATGAGGCCAATCGATAACTCCAATCTCAATAACCTGAATCAAAAGTATCGTAAGCATATAGGCCATAGGATCGTTACTACCGCTCTCCAATTCGAGAGTCGGCCGCAAACGCTCTTTCAAAGAAATCCCCTTCGAACGCAAAATAGAAAAAACGGATGCCGAATCTGTCGATGACATAACAGCAGCCAACAGCATGGATTCTAACAATCCTAACTGAAAATTACCCGGCAAAAGATCGGACAACGAATAAATGAATAATCCTGTTATAATCGTTGTCATTAAAACTCCCAAAGTAGCCAAAGTCACACCCGGGGCTAAAATTGGTTTTATTTCCCGATAATGTGTATCCATTCCACCCGAAAACAAAATGATACAAAGTGCAACCGTACCTATAAACTGGGCTATTTGCGGACTATCGAAATAAATACCGAAACCGTCTGAACCGGCAAGCATTCCAACACCGAGGAACAATAGCAACGCCGGTACACCAAATTTCGCTCCTGTTTTTCCGACAAGGACACTCAGGAACAATAAAATGGCTCCTACCAACAATATATTTTCAGGACTGATAACCATAGAGTTTATTTACTAATATTTCAAAAACGAGGTAAATATACATAAAAAATGTGATTTTACCAATTCTTCACAATTCGGCAAGTAAACAGAAACCATCATTTTTCATGAACAAAAAAAGGAGAAAAGTGTTTAATCAATAATAGCTTTAATAAACAAAATCTTCCTAAACATGATAAAATCGGACATAGGCCTCGTAGGACTGGCTGTTATGGGTGAAAATTTAGCCCTCAACCTCGAACAAAAAGGTTATCGGGTATCATTATATAATCGATTGCGGGAAAACAGTCCGCAAGCGGTAGATTCATTTCTCGCCAATAAAGGGAAAAACAAACATTTCATCGGTACACACTCGCCCAAAGAATTTATCGAATCATTGAAATCCCCTCGAAAAATTTTACTTATGATACGAGCCGGACACCCCGTAGACGAAATGATTACAACATTACTTCCCTTTCTCAAAAAAGGCGATACAATCATAGACGGCGGAAATTCGGATTATCGAGATACTCAACGTCGTGAAAACGAATTGCGGGAAAAAGGAATATTTTTTGTAGGCTGCGGTATTTCGGGCGGAGAAGAAGGAGCTCTCCACGGGCCATCGATTATGCCGGGAGGATCAGACGAAATCAAAAAAGAAATATTACCCGTTTTACAAAACATAGCTGCGCATCTCGACGACGAGACTCCCTGCTGCTCATGGATCGGGCCCGACGGTTCGGGACACTTCGTAAAAACAGTTCACAACGGTATAGAATACGGAGATATGCAACTGATAGCCGAGGCATATTCTCTATTGAATGTTTTGCAAAAAGGAGACCATGAAGCCACTGCCCAAACTTTCGAATCATGGAACAAAGGTGTTCTGGACAGTTATTTGATAGGAATAACAGCACCCATATTACGATATAAAGATACCGACGGTAAATCCCTAATCGACAAAATAGCAGACCGTGCGGGACAAAAAGGAACAGGAAAATGGAGCATAGAGGCTGCCATCGACAGCGGAACCACGCTATCTGTTACTGCCGAGTCGGTTTTTGCCCGACTCTTATCGAATCGCACAACAGAGCGAAACAAAGCACATCGTTTATACCCCGAAACTAATCCGGCTCCGATATTCGAGCTTAGCGTAGACGACATACATCATGCTCTTTACGCCTCCAAAATCATCGCATACACACAAGGGCTCGATTTATTGCGCAACATGTCCGAAAAACATAACTGGCAGCTCAACCTCGCCGATATAGCGACTATATGGAGAAAGGGTTGCATCATACAATCTCGATTTCTCTACGAAATAGCTCAGGCTTACAAACTGACGAATGAATACGAAAACTTACTATTCACACCTTATTTCAGGGAAAAAATAATTTTATGTCTCCCGTCTTGGCGGAAAGTAGTTCAAACGGCCATAGCAGCAGGGATAGCCATACCCGGGACAGCCTCGGCATTAGCATGGTTCGACGGTTTTAGATGTAAAAAATCATCGGCCAACCTGATACAAGCGCAACGAGACTATTTCGGTGCTCATTTGTATGAAAGAATCGATGCTCCGGCAGGTACGTTTTTTCACACCGACTGGAACCGACACGGAGACGGAACGACCTCCGGCAACTATTCTCTATAAAAACAAACAAAAAATTTCGATATGAACAAAATACCCGAAAGCCAAATTCTGATTATCTTCGGAGCATCAGGTGATTTAACCCATCGGAAACTCATACCCTCGTTATTCGAGCTATTCGAAAGGAAACTTCTTCCCGACAAATTTTTAATCGTAGGTGTTTCCCGGACAAAACAAAGTACAGAAGAATTCCGACAATCCTTGCATTCATCTATCATTGGGAACGGAAAGACCTATGCTACGGATAATCCTTATCTAAAAAACTTCCTCAGAGAAATATACTATATCTCTTGCGATACTACCGACTGCAATGCATACGTCGCTTTATTCAGAGAAATAGAACAATTGCGCAATGCCGCCGGCATAGAAGATAACATGTTGTTTTATCTCGCTACGCCGCCTCAGATGTATGCAACTATCCCCATCTGCATACAAGCCCAACAACAAAACATCTCTAAAAACGGTTGGCGGAGAATCATTATAGAAAAGCCGTATGGAAGTAACGAAGATGAAGCGAAACAACTCGACAAATTATTATGCGGAATATTCCCCGAACGAGAAATCTACCGTATAGATCATTTTTTGGGAAAAGAAACTGTTCAAAACATTTTAGTCCTGCGCTTCGCCAACAGCATTTGGGAACCTCTTTGGAATCGGAATTACATAGACCACATAGAAATAACGGCCACCGAAACCTTAGGAGTGGAACAACGAGGTAATTACTACGATTCGGCCGGTGCTCTGCGAGACATGGTACAAAGTCATCTCATGCAAATCATGGCATTTATCGCTATGGAACCACCCTCCTCTTTCGAAACCGAAGCAATTCGCAATGAAATCAGTAAAGTATTCCGGTCATTACGTCCACTCTCTCCCGACGATATAGTGCATAACACACTGCGTGCACAATACTCCGAAGGGAAATTAAACGGGACAAAACTTCCCGGATACCGAGAAGAACCGAACGTAAATAAGCAATCGACGACAGAAACCTTTGTCGCCCTAAAATTATACATAGATAATTGGCGGTGGGCTCATGTTCCATTTTATATTTATACGGGGAAACGATTATCCGAAAAGAGGTCGGAAATCATCATACATTTCCGTTCCACGCCACAGGCGTTATTTCCGGGACAATGTTGCGGAGACTCTTGCAATCAACTCATCATTACTCTACAACCCGACGAAAGCATTCGGTTACGTTTCGGTTTAAAACAGCCCGGAACCAACTTCGAGGTACAGCAAGTGAGCATGGATTTTTTCTACAACTCACTTATCCCGAATAAATTACCGGATGCTTATGAACGGCTTCTTCTCGATGCCATGCGAGGCGACGCTCTACTATATTCGCGAAGCGATGCTCTGGAACTGAGCTGGCACTATCTGGCCCCTCTCATCGACCACTGGGAAAAAGAAAAAGAAGAGAATCTCGTATTTTATCCGGCCGGTAGCCCGATACCTCGCGAGATTACCCATATATATTCTCACCCGTATGTGCTCGAAGCACCTGTTTGCACCCCCAACCCATAACATAATAAACAACATCATGAATCAAACCATCGTACAATTCTATCCAGACGCAACTAAATCGCTGATAGCCCTCACCAACGCCTTACTCATATCGGCTGCCGCACGTACAAAGAAACCTTTTTACTTGGCCCTATCGGGAGGAGAGACAGCTCGCTCACTTTTCGAAATATGGAAAAATCAATATAATGATCCCAAACGGTGGAAAAACGTACATTTCTTTTGGGTAGATGAACGATGCGTATCGTCTGAAAACGAAGAAAGCAATTATCATTGGGCTGAAAAACTGTTTTTCAAACCCGTAGGTATAAATCCGAACCACATTTACAGAATACAAGGAGAAGATATTCCCTACCGAGAAGCCGAAAGATACTCCCGATTGGTCGCAGAAATGCTGCCCGACAGTAACGGAGTACCACAATTCGACTGTACCCTGCTCGGCATCGGCGAAGACGAGCACATCGCATCCATATTCAATAACGATACCGATTTATTAAAATCGGACGACCTTTACGCCGTGTCACGACACCCGGCAACCGGGCAAAGACGAATTACTCAAACCGGAGAAGTCATTTTAGCATCCCGTGAAATCCTTATCGCTCTGGTGGGAGAACGAAAAAAAGAACTGCTCCATCGGTTAGTAGCCAGAAAAGATCAAACGATTACCCCTGCTACATACATACTTTCACACACTTCACGAGCAACTATATTCACCGAGATAGAACTCAATAGCAAAGAGTTGTCATTCCAATAAATCCGGGCGTAAGCGTCGGGTACGTTCGAGTGACTGCTCGTGTTTCCATTCGTCGATTTTACGTTGATGTCCCGAAAGCAACACATCGGGAACTCTCCAACCTTTATATTCCGCCGGGCGCGTATAAACGGGCGGAGCCAATAAATTGTCCTGAAAGGAATCGGATAAAGCCGACTGCTCGTCACCGATAGCTCCCGGTATAAGACGCACGATAGCATCGCACATAATCGCAGCGGCCAACTCTCCCCCGGTGAGGACATAATCTCCTATCGTCACCTCCTTCGTCACGAAATGTTCCCGTATGCGGTAATCGATACCTTTATAATGACCGCACAGAATAATGAGATTACCCGCCATCGACAAACGGTTAGCCATAGGCTGGTCGAATCGCTCACCGTCGGGAGTGGTAAAAATCACCTCATCGTAATTCCGCTCGCTTTTCAATTGAGTGATAGCCCGATCCACAGGCTCTATCTGCATGACCATACCGGCCTCTCCCCCGAATGGATAGTCGTCGACCCGCCGATGTTTATCCAACGAGTAATCCCTCAGATTGTGAACCACGATCTCGACCAACTTTTTATCTTGGGCTCTTTTTAGAATAGAATAATTCAGCGGGCTTTGCAATAACTCTGGCAATACGGTAATAATATCAATGCGCATCATAGCTCTCAATTTACCGACAAAAGTAGCCTTTTCTAACGGGTTTCACAAATAGAGAAAATTTTTATCCCAGAAGTTAAGTGCTGCTCGAATTTGTTTTGTAATTTTGCCATACGTTGTCAAACGCAGATAACATGCATACCATAGGTAAAATATTGAAAACTATACGGGAAGAACGTGGGCTACAACTTCGACAGGTCGCTATCGAATCGAATATCGATTTGACTCTGTTGAGCCGTATCGAAAATGGGAAACGAATGCCTTCCGAAAGCTTACTCTTCAAATTAGCGGAAACTTACGGACTCGACAGTAACCTGCTAGTCCTGCAATTAGTAAGCGATAAAATTTTAGAAATAAGCGAGCAATATCCCGACCATACCATCGAAGCCTTGAAAATCGCTCAGGAAAAAGCCCGACTCGGAGAGCGATACATCTCGTTCTTCATGAATTCGTTCATATCTCGCCCCATCGGGCTGGAAAGCCGCCGTTACATTGGAAACAAAACCAAACTGACCGATTGGATCATGGAAACTATTCGGCGGGAATGCCCCGATGCGCATTCGTTCTGCGATATTTTTGCCGGGACCGGTGCTGTGGCCGGGAAAGCAATACCCTATTACGGCCAAGTGATATTCAACGATTTGCTTTGTGCCAACCGAGTCATCTATCAAGGTTTCTTCGAAAAAGGAGAATGGAACAGGGATAAATTATGTACAATCCTCGACGAATATAATCACACCGATTACAACTCTTTGGAGGATAATTATTTTTCAATAAACTTCGGCGGTAAATATTTCGATTATGGAGTTTCGAAACTCATCGGATATGTTCGCCAGAACATAGAAGACCGTCGAGGAGAACTCACAGACAAAGAATATAGCATTCTACTCTCCACCCTCATTTACAATATGGATCGGATAGCCAACACCGTAGGGCATTTCGATGCCTACATACAAGGAAAGGAGATAGAAAAAAAATCCCTTACCCTCCGGTTAATAGACGCTCGAAGCTGTGACAATGTAGCAATTTACCAAGAAAACAGCAACACGCTGGCTCGAACACTGCATGCCGACATCGTCTACATGGATCCGCCCTATAATTCCCGCCAGTATTGCGATGCTTACCATCTCTATGAAAATCTGGTTCGTTGGGAAAAACCGGAGGTAAAAGGAGTAGCCGGAAAATTCAACCAAAAAGACAAGAAAAGCGACTTTTGTACCATGAAGGCGGTCGATGCTTTCGCCGACCTCGTCGACAATCTACACACGAGATACATTGTACTGTCATACAACAATATGGCAAAAAAAGGGAATGGGCGATCCAATGCAAAAATGGACGATACCGACATCATGCGTATACTCGAAGCCAAAGGCCGAGTACAAGTTTTTTCCCATGACCACAGACCATTTACCACGGGAAAGTCGAATATTAAAAACCATCAAGAACGCCTATTTATATGTGTATGCGACAATCACTAGACTTTCCGAACCGGATACAATCACCTCTCAATTATACAGGTGGAAAATTCAGGCTATTACCGCAAATCCTGCCCTTGTTTCCCGCAAACATCGATGTGTTGGTAGACCTGTTCTGCGGTGGCGGTAACGTAGGAATCAACACATCGGCAGAGAGAATCGTCTTGAATGATTCGGACAAGAACGTCATACGCATTTTCAGATTATTCCGGCAATACCCCACCGAACAGATTTTAGAGATAATCGACGGCATCATTGACCGGTACGGCCTGTCGGACAGTCGCACGAACGGATATGCGTTTTACCAATGCGAAAGCGCGAGAGGTTTGGGTACATATAACAAGGAAGGATATAACCGGCTGCGTAGCGAGCTGAATAATATGAAAAGGAGGAACGACCGTTATTTCTTCATGCTGTTCACCCTCATCGTGTTTGCCTTCAACAATCAAATACGGTTCAACGAAAAAAGAGAATTCAATCTTCCGGTGGGGAAACGCGACTTCAATAACAACATGAGGAACAAAGTGAGGCATTTTGCCGAAGCCATCAAAAATCCCCATATCGAACTGTCGTCCAACGATTTTCGGAGAATTCCATTCGATGGGCTGTCCGAACACAGTCTCATTTATGCTGATCCCCCTTATTTGATAACCTGCGCCACCTACAACGAAAATAACGGCTGGAACGCCCGGCTCGAAAAACAACTGCTCGCTTACCTCGACCGGGCGAACGACAGAGGAATAAAATTCGCCTTGTCGAACGTTCTGAAAAACGGAGACAAAGAAAACACGATATTGACCGAATGGTTAGAACGGAATCCCATGTATATCCGTCACGATTTGAATTACAATTATAGCAATTCGAGTTATCACAAAAAGGACAGGAGCAAACATTCCACCGAAGTACTAATCACTAATTTCGAATGAAGTATGTGTACATATAAAAGCTATTGTTGGTCGATGGGAACCACGAGTTTCAGGACTGCCGATTTCAATCAAAAAATCGAAAGACAATTGACTCTTCTTTCCAAGTTTTGGGAGGTTCATACCGATGTCGTTTGGTCGGGGAACGACGAGATACAATCTTTGTACTACGACTTCATGAAAGACAACGATTTTCTTACCGGCGATGCACCCAACAAACCCAAAGATGCCCGGGAAAAAACATCGGGGTTGATTGATTTGGGATTGATCGATAACGAACGAAGACCGACTGCCGCCGGAGAATCATTACGACAAATCACCTCCTGCGGAGATTTCCGATCGAATAATCTGCTGCAAATTCCGGCCGATAGCTACATTTATTTCAAACAGATGCTCAAAACGAGCAACGACGTAGACGGTGAAATCGTACGACCGTTCGTCGTACTGGTTCTCGCTTTGAACCAGCTGGAATATCTCACACAAGAAGAGTTCACCTATCTGCTGCCGCTCATTACCACTTCCCGAAAATTCAGAACAATCGTCGATTGTATAAAACGATTGCGAAAAGGAGATATCACAATCGACAAAATCATCGTCGATACACTCTTGTCGATGGAGAATTACCGGGAAGCGCGGCTATATCTTTTGGAGAGACCGGTATCCGAACATGTGATTTGCCAAGCGGGAATCAACCGCAAAAGTCGTCAATACGACAGCATATACTACCCGCTCTACCGCGCTATCGAGTCATTGGATAGAAACAATGCACAATCCATTCTCGATTTGTTACAAGCCTGCCGAAACATTCGCATCGGTGCGTTGTGGTGCAACCACCTTTTCAAAACGACGAACAGGGGAAAAATAAAGAAATTACTATCCGCCTCGCTCAACGATGTTCCCATCTTGAATTGCCGAAACGAATCTGAATTGAAAGACAGATTCTTCCGATTGATGCATCTCTTCAAGGTAAAAGCCAATTTGTCTGATTATTTCGATCTGAACCGCCGATATTTCGGGACGACCGATACCGTTCTTTTCAAAGACAACAGGGTAGAACTCTCCCCCGTACCGAAATGTTTTTTCGACCTTTGTGCCGAAAATCTCGAAGAAATCGCTTTCACGACCTCACCGCTCCTGCCCCTCGATTGCGACATCGAAAAAATCATACCTCGCTATGATATCGAAGAATCCGACCTGCATCGTAAACTGGCAGACAAGTATGGCCTTGCCCCGCAATCGCTCAGCGACATTCGCACCTTTCTCGACGACGAGCGCCACGAGCGTTTCAACCGGCTCATCGATGCCCGTTTCCCCGACCACGTCCTGTTGGAACTGTTGTCCGACTTCGAAACCCGCAACGACATCAATATCCGCAGGCTCGTCACCGACAACGCCGATGTGCCCACCATTTTCGAATACATCGTCGGTATCGTCTGGTACAAGGTAAGCAATCGCAAAGGACGCATTCTGGATTACTTCAACCTGTCGTTAGATGCCGATTTGCTTCCGAAAACACACGCCGCCGGTGGTATGGAAGACATTACCTATCGATACAATGCCACTCCCGGTTACCCGGAGCACACACTGCTTATCGAAGCGACCCTTGCCGAGGCCAACGCACAACGCCGCATGGAGATGGAACCGGTCTCCCGGCATTTGGGAGACTTTCTCTTACGCGACAATCGGCAGGAAGCCTACGCCTTGTTTGTCACCCCTTTCCTGCATCTAAACGTTATTTCGGATTTCCGGGGGCGAAAACAAATGCTCTACTATTCAAGCGATGGAGAGCAGTGCATTAACGGAATGAAAATCATTCCTTTGAATACCGCCGAATTAAAAAACATCATCGCAAATTCGATGACTTACGACCAATTATACCCGATATTCGAGTGCGCTCACCAAAACAATGAGCCTCCCAAAACATGGTATGAAAACAACATTATGCGCTCTCTACAACCGAAGAAAACCTCCACAGGGATATTAGGTACACTTTTTTGAATCACTCTTTATGAACAAAGGGACTCAATTATTGTGCATTTCACAGCATAAAATTTGTATCTATTAAATCTAATTTTTATATTTGAAAACTCACAAATATAGTGAAAGGTGAGTGCAGAGGCAAACCGAAATCTCATTTCCGATTTGACTATGCCGAGCCGCATCCTATATTCTACAAATATAGTGAAAGGCGAGCGCAAAGGCAAACGGAGATTTTATTTCCGAATTGGCTATACCTATTCTACAAATATATAGAAACCATGAGAGTAAAGGCATTTATATTCGTCGTTTTGATTCTACTCGGAGGGAAGATTTTCACCGTCGACGCAACCGAAAAACATACCATAGATATTGTTGGTATAGAACTCATCTCACCCTACCGCTGTAATCTCACCATCGGGTTTAAGTCATGGGGCGATCCGTTCTATTCTTTGGATATAAGGTCCCCCGATTTGCTCTACATCACCAACGAAAATATCAACCCGAAAGACTACGAAGATAAAAGCTACATAACATATACCATAACTTCGCTATTTACCGACACTGACTATGAGTTTGTAATAACAAGTTACGGAGAATTTGCAGCAAAGTCGGAAATATTGACTTTCAACTCCCACGATTTTTTAAGTAAAATCCAAGTTAACAACAACGAGATTCCCCGATCGGGCATCGTCTATTACGAACCCAATCGTAAATACCAGTTTGAATGCATCACCGATTTCCCGGCGGAAAACTTCCAATGGAGCTTCGAAATCGCCCAAAAAGAGGGAGGTCCAAAAATCATCGCGACCGGCGAAAGTCCCCAATTCCCAATCGAAATACCCACTGTGGAATATATGGACAAACGGAACGATGACGGTGATGTCATTTGCAATATTTACTGCAAAACCCAATATGGAGGAATAACCTATGAAATCAACTACCCTTTCTTTATCCGCACATACCCCGACCAGCCGAAGATCGATATTCTCGATGTAAAGGTACAGGATGCACAATCTTGCACACTGACTGTGGGATTTCATGCTTGGGATGCAGAAACCTATACGATAAAAATCGTCGACACAAACAGAGATAACACTTGGGAAGACAACCTCGAAGACAACATCAACAATAGTTATACCACGTACACCTTCGACAAAATATATATCGATACCAACTACGAAATAACAGTTTGGGGATTTAACGGTTCCAAAATTTTAATGACCCAAACTCTATATTTCCGTATGAACGACCACATGGGTATCGAGAAAATCGAACAGGACGAATTTATCGAATCGGGAACTATCTTTAACCTGCAAGGACAAATCATCGGCCGATTTACCGAAAACCATCGGGACATATTCACCGAACTGCAACCCGGTATCTACATCATAAACGGATTGACCTCTACCGGAAAAAAAGTCAACCGTAAAATTATCGTCAAAAGCCCTTCCTCCCCGATATGATATAGAAAAACTATCCTGTCCCGGAATAAACCTCATAAAAAACAGGACTTTTCATATCTCGAAAAAAAGAGCTACCTTTGCCAATCGAAAAAATAAGAACCGGGTCTCGGCACTATCGAGCGATATTCGTCTCTCTCCCCGTTCCACCCGGCAAACACGAAAAGGTAAAAGATGATAACGGTTAACAATTTAGGTATTCAATTTGGTAAAAGAGTTCTTTTTCAAGAGGTTAATTTAAAATTTACTCCGGGGAACTGCTATGGCATTATCGGAGCTAACGGAGCCGGCAAATCGACCCTCATGCGTATTTTGAGCAATCAACTCGAACCCTCTCACGGTACTGTGACTCTGGGGCCGGGTGAACGCCTCTCTGTATTGAGTCAGGATCACTTTGCGTTCGATGAATTTACCGTCATCAATACCGTGCTGATGGGGCATACCGTTCTATGGGACATCATGCAGGAAAAAGATGCCTTGTACGCCAAACCCGATTTCAGCGATGCGGACGGTATCTGCGCAGCCGAACTCGAAGAGAAGTTCGCCGAGCTCGAAGGTTGGAATGCCGAAAGCGATGCAGCTTCCCTGCTCAGCGGACTGGGTATCAAGGAAAACAAACACTACATGCTCATGAAAGATTTGAGCGGTAAGGAAAAAGTACGGGTATTGTTGGCAAAAGCATTGTTCGGTCACCCGGACAACTTGCTGCTCGACGAGCCCACCAATGACCTCGACCTCGAAACGGTGATGTGGCTCGAAAACTACCTCGCCAACTTCGAAAATACCGTATTGGTCGTTTCGCACGACCGGCACTTCCTCGATTCGGTATGTACGCACACCGTAGATATCGACTTCGGCAAAGTACAACTTTTCGCCGGGAATTACAGTTTCTGGTACGAATCCAGCCAGTTGGCTCTGCGTCAACAACAGCAACAAAACAAGAAAGCCGAAGAAAAGCGAAAAGAATTGCTCGAATTTATCCAGAGGTTCAGTGCCAATGTCGCCAAATCGAAACAGACGACCAGCCGTAAAAAGATGCTCGAAAAGCTCAATATCGAAGAGATACAACCTTCTTCCCGCCGATACCCGGGTATCATTTTCACTCCGTCACGGGAGCCGGGTAACAAAATTCTCGAAGTCAAAGGACTCGCAAAATCGATCGAAGGGACTCTGCTTTTCAAAGACGTGAACTTCTCCATCGAAAAAGACGACAAAGTGGCTTTCATCTCTCACGATCCTCGTGCTATGACAGCTCTTTTCGAAATCATCAACGGCGAAGCGAAAGCCGACGCGGGAACCTACGAATGGGGACAAACCATCACCACGGCCTATCTGCCGCTCGATAACAGTTCGTTTTTCAATACGGACATGAATCTGATCGATTGGCTGGCACAATTCTCAGAGGACACCAGCGAGCTGTATCTCAAAGGCTTTCTCGGTCGTATGCTCTTCTCGGGAGAAGAGTTGCTCAAACAGGCATCCGTATTGTCCGGAGGCGAGAAAATGCGTTGTATGATCGCCCGTATGATGTTGAAAAATGCCAACACCATGATACTCGATTCCCCCACCAACCACCTCGACCTCGAATCGATACAGGCTTTCAACAATACGCTGCAAGGATTCAAGGGTAATGTGCTACTTTCCTCGCACGACCACGAATTTATACAGACCGTCTGCAATCGTATCATTGAACTGACTCCCGGCGGTATCATCGACAAAATGATGGACTACGACGATTACATCACCGATGAAAAGGTGCAAGCCGCCCGCGAACGACTCTACAATTTATAAAAACATATTTTCGGTATGATAAAACATATTGTAACTTTCAAATTGACCGGCACTCCGGCAGAACGCAAAGAGGTAGCGAATAAATTCAAAGATGCTTTGATGGCTCTGCCCCTAACTATCGACGTGCTTAAAAGTATAGAAGTGGGCATCAATGAAAACCCGTCCGAAAGTTGGGATATCGTACTTACTGCGGTCGTAGAAAAAATGGAAGATGTAGAAACCTACGCAAAACACCCGGCCCATGTAGCCGCTGCCGCACTCCTCGCCGGACATAAAGCCGACAGGGCATGCGTGGATTACACATACTGATAAATTTCCAAGCTATTCTTCTTAACCCTCTCCTAAGAAACCACTGTTTCTTAGGTGTTTTCCCTATATCGTTAACGCGACTCCCCATAAAACTACGGGACACAGCAAGGGAGAAGGAGAGTACTATAAAAAAACAAGAGCGAAAATCCTGATCGGTTTTCGCTCTTGATGTATTTTACCAAGCCGTATTCATTTATCACGGCTTGTGCTTTCTTCTAAAATCAGGCAACCGCAGCTGCCAATTTTTTTTGTAATAAGGCTGTTAACTCTTGGCACATGGCGCCATTTCCCATTACTCGATACTTCGCTATCTGATACCGAAGCATCTCTACTGTCATTTGTTCTTTCATCATAATTCAGCTTTTTTTGTTTTCCACCCTTTGTGAAAAACGGATTCTTTTTACTCTTTTTACGCTACAAATATAATAACAAATTCGCAATAAATATGTTTTATAACATAAAAAAACATATTGCTTTTTTATGAATTATATATTTCCATTCGCTTATTTCAACATTAAAACCAAACCATAAATATCTAATTATCAAAAATTTATTACTATTTCAAGAAAGATTTTCCGAACCGTTCATTTTTTTATAATTTTGTTCGATTAAAATAATAACAAAATATGCCCGTAAAAATACCTTCGTCATTACCGGCAGTCGAAATATTAAAGGCCGAAAATATATTTGTCATGGACGATTTGCGTGCTTCGACACAAGACATTCGTCCATTGAAGTTGCTCATATTGAACCTCATGCCTTTAAAAATAGTTACCGAAACCGATCTATTACGCCTCATCTCCAACACGCCTTTACAAATCGAACTCGATTTCATGAGCGTTTCGGGACACATCTCCCGGAATACTCCGCTCGAACATATCGATACATTTTATAAAGACTTCGACGAAATACGCAGTCAAAACTACGACGGCATGATTATCACAGGCGCCCCTGTCGAAAAATTACAATTCGAGGAGGTCGATTACTGGAACGAGTTAGTCGAGATTTTCGACTGGGCGCACAAACACGTTACCTCGACTCTCTATATTTGTTGGGCTGCTTTGGCCGGGCTGTACCATTTTTACGGAATCCCCAAATACCCGTTGGATAAAAAACTTTTCGGAGTATTCGCCCATCATAAATACGACGAGCGAAATCCTATTTTCAGAGGATTCGACGACTTGTTTTACGTTCCTCACAGCCGATATTCCGAGGTACGCCGAGCCGATATCGAAAAGGATAAATCCCTGACAATCCTTTCCGAGTCGGAGGATGCGGGTGTTTATATGGTCATGGCTCGTTGCGGCAGAGAGTTTTTCATCACGGGGCACTCCGAATATTCGGCTCTCACGCTCGACATCGAGTATCGCCGCGATTTGGCGAAAGGCCTCGACATTGCCCTCCCCCGAAATTACTATCCCGACAACAATCCCGATAACAATCCGATCGTCAACTGGCGGGGACATGCCAACCTGCTTTTCACGAATTGGCTGAACTATTTCGTATATCAACAAACACCCTACAACCTGAACGATATACAATGAAAACCGTACGTCGCATAGAACTATTAGCCCCGGCGAAAAACGTCGAAATCGGGCAGCAAGCGATTCTCCACGGCGCCGATGCCGTGTATATCGGCGCGCCTCGCTTCGGGGCACGCTCCACCGCAGGTAACAGCATCGCCGATTTAGCCCGGCTCATCGACTTCGCCCATCGATTCGATGCCCGGGTGTACATCACATTGAATACCATTTTACGGGACGACGAACTGCGCGACGCCGAACGACTCATTCACGAATTATACAAAATAGAGTCCGATGCACTCATTGTCCAAGACATGGGTATCACCCGGCTCGACATTCCCCCCATAGCTCTGCACGCCAGCACCCAAGCCGACAACCGCACACCCGAGAAAGTAAAATTCCTCGAACAATGCGGATTTTCACAAGTCGTACTGGCCCGCGAACTTTCACTGGGGCAAATCAACGAGATAGCCCGATCGGTACAAGTCCCGCTCGAAGTTTTCGTGCATGGAGCCTTGTGCGTCAGTTACAGCGGACAATGCTATCTTAGCGAAGCGATGTGCGGACGCAGTGCCAACCGGGGCGAATGCGCCCAATACTGCCGGCTCCCCTATACCCTCATAGACGGGAAAGGCAATGTCATCGCCAAAGACAAGCACCTGCTCTCTCTTCGGGACCTCAATCAAAGCGACAAATTGGAGGAGCTTCTCGATGCGGGTGTATCGTCTTTCAAGATAGAGGGACGACTCAAAGACATGGCCTACGTAAAAAACTGTACGGCCTATTACAGGCAGGAACTCGACAAGATTTTCAAACGCCGTCCCGAATACCGTACAGCCTCGACCGGACACTCTTCGATAGAATTTACACCCCGGCTCGAAAAAAGTTTCAACCGAGGATTCACCCACTATTTTTTGGACGGAAGAACGCCCGAACCTATCGCCTCGCCCGACACCCCGAAATCTTTGGGTGAATACGTAGGAAAAGTCAAACAATCCGATAAAAACACATTTACGATCGCCGGACTCACTTTCATACACAACGGAGACGGACTATGCTTCGCCAATAACAAAGGGGAATTCGAGGGTGTACGGGTAAATCGAGTGGAAGGGAACCGAATCTTCCCGGCCTCCCGAATCGAGATAACCCCTCACACGGTTCTGTATCGGAACTTCGATTTCGAGTTTGACAAACGACTCTCCCGTCCTTCCGCCGACAGAAGAATCGATGTAGAGATAACCCTCTATACCGTTCCCGGAGGATATGCCCTTTACATGAAAGACGAATGCGGCAATCACACGACCATACGGGAAGACGCACCCCACGAAACCGCCCGAACCCCTCAGCAAGAAACTCAAAAAAAACAGCTCGGCAAATTGGGAACGACCGCCTACTCGGCCCTGAAAATAGACATCGACCTGCCCGACAATTTCTTCATACCGGCCTCCGTACTTTCAAAGCTCAGGCAAAAAGCGGTCGAATCCCTCGACCGTATCAGACGTATTGCCTACCGAACCGAGAAGCGACAAGAGGAAGACAAAACCGTATGTTATCCCCAGACAGAGCTATCTTACCTCGGCAACGTATCTAACCGACTTGCCGAACAATTCTATCGCGAACACGGGGTCACCCGCATAGACCCTGCCTTCGAAATAAAACCTTCGAAGGGAGTTCCCCTCATGTTCACCCGTCACTGTATCCGTCATATGCTGGGAATATGCAAAAAGACCCCCGCCGGCAGCAAATTTCCCGACCCCCTCACCCTATTGTATAAAGGACAAAAGTTCCAACTGCATTTCGACTGTACGGCATGTGAAATGACCTTGTACAAAAAAGACATTTTATAACTCAGCCCTATACATCGTTCAAAAAAGTGGCTATATTTGCAAAACCTTATCATTTCGATACATGACAAAATTCAACACCTATCTCGAAAGTAATGATTTCGACCGATTAAAGCGATTCTTCGAAGAACACGGGGAGCTACAACATTATCGAAAAGGTAATTTTTTTGCAAGACAAGGAGAGTATTCGTCCCAAGCCGCTCTAATCAAAGATGGCACATTCGCCTATACTCACATCGACAATGAAGGAAAGGAACATTACGTGGGGTTTGTCTTCCCCGACGAATTCGTGGCCGATTATACCTCTTTCATGCGACACTCGGCTTCACAGGTGAACATCGTTGCATTGAAACCCTCCACGATATTTTCTGTAAACCGACAAGCATTGCACGATTTCTACAACACCGATATGGAAATCCTACGCTATAACTGCCTCATGGCTGAAAACCTTTACGAAATGGTTTATTCCCGCCTATTGGAAAGTTACTGCAAAACTCCCGAAGAGCGATATCGGAGACTGACAACCCGTTATCCCAAAATAGAACAAGAAATACCGCTGTGTAAAATAGCCTCTTTCTTAAACGTCACCCCCGAAACCATCAGCCATATCCGAAAGAAAATAGTTAAAAATAGTTAATTAAAAAAGGGGGGGGTAATTCTTGAATTCATTCAAGAATTTTCTTCTAAATACGTTCTTTTTTTGCAGAATATTTAATACTGCAAAACATGAAAAAGAGAACTTTGCTATTCCTATCGATTCTTGCGACAATCTCCTTTACTTCGACAGCAGAGAACCTACGCAAATCCATAGCGATCGTTCGACCCAATTTCAGTGAAAGTACCCAAACATTCCTTACCGATTTCAGCAAATCGTTACGTAAAGACGGATTCTATGCGGCAGCCGACATTTTGCAAAATTACGGGAAAGGGTCGTTCGGGACCGGATTTGCCTACCGGGATAAACGAGACGGTCGGTTATACATCATCACCAACCGTCATGTGGTAGAACAAGCCGAAACCGTCGATGTCGAATTTTCTTTACCGGACAACAGTTCCAAAACATTCGCGACATGCCCCGTAGTGGGTGTGCACGATGACTTCGATGTCGCTTTCATCGCTCTGCCGGAAGAGGTCAATATTCCCACGCTCGATATAACAGACAAGAGCATAACCGACGGCACACCCGTATTCAGCGCCGGATTCCCCGCATTGGGAGACAAACCCTCTTGGCAGCTGGGGCAAGGAATCGTATCGAATGCCAGTGCCCAAATCAAATCTCTGACCAACGGAAAAGAACTGCCTTTGGTGCAACACACGGCACAAGTCGATGCCGGCAGTTCCGGCGGGCCCTTACTTATAAGAGATGAAAATGCAGCCGCAGGATTTGCCGTGGTAGGAATCAATACGTGGAAAGCATCCGACCGGGAAAATACCAATTTTGCTATTCCGGTACACGCCATCGACGATTTCCTGAAAAATTATTCCACCGATCCGCAATCCCTGCTTACCCGAACAGAAGTCACGAATAGAGCATCGGCCATGCTCAAAGCAGCCCAATCGTCCTATCAGGCAGTCATGCCATTCGTTTCATATCGGTATGTATCGAACATCTCGGCCAACACGTTTTACGATTTGGTCAATGCAGCCTCCGATGCTGCCACAGATGCCATGAAATCGTGCTTCGAGCAAGGGCAACCGTTGGAGGGTATCCGTATAGGATTGTCCGATATTATCTGTCGCCAGTTCTCCGGGAGAAACTATACTTTTTCGACCGTGGCCGCTCTCGATTCCATCGGCAGGACCGCCGAGGCTATATATACCACAGGCAACAAAAACATCTCCACCCGATGGATCATGGAGCAAGGACGCTGGCGGTTGAGCGCTGCGGAAAATATCAAAGCCAGTCGAATCGAGCCCAACGGTATCTCAAAAAGTTACGGATTCGGCACATCGATCTATATAGGGCTCGTTTATCCTTTCAATAATGATGCGTTCGACATGTCGTACAACATAGCGTTCAAACGCACCATACTCACATTCATGACCTACGAAGTCACCGCCTCTCTTCTAAAAGTCAAAACCGAAAAGACAGAATGGGAAGGAGCTAATGAAATCGTAAAGCCCCATTCGCACAATGTCTTCGACCTCGACCTTAATATCGGCGGACAATTACCCGTCAAATGCGGCCCTATCTATCTCGTCCCATATGCCAAAATTTTAGGCGGGCTTTACTTCGGATCCGATTTAACCGGTATCGATTACGGATTCGGAACCGGTGTGGAAATAGCTTACAAGTTCGGTTATCAAAATTATGTATTCGCCAACATAGGTTATATAGGCAAACGCATGAAGCCCTTCGACGACGAAGAATTTCGCCTCAAATCGAAAACTCTTTCAGGACTGGCGTTCTCGATAGGAGTAAGTTTTTAACGAATCACTTTATCCAAAACACATACAATATGAAAAAGATTTTATGGCTATGTCCGCTAATGTTGCTGATGATGGCATTCATCGGCTGCGACGACAAAGAAAAAGACGATGACGAAAGTCTGGGTGGTCAATTATCAGAAACCACATGGGCAGCAGAAGTAAAAAAGTATCCGTTCCTCACCAATTTCCCGGAGTACGACGGTGAATTGGAAAACCACCGCTACGACGATACCTATGGAATATTACAATATATCATAATGGATTACAAATGTGAAGAATCGCTTAAAACCAAATATTGCGCCAAACTGCTGCCGGATTCGTGGACGAAGACGGTTATGGGATTTATAAAAAGACAACCACAGAATACAAATTAGCAGCTATTATCTCGTACGGAGGAGGCACGTTGGCTCTTAGTTTAAGTGCAGAACCTATCCAATAGAGAAAGAGAAACGCACTCGATCGCTCTCGAAGCATGCGATAAAAAATCCGATTGAGGTATTTTCAATCGGACTTTTGCTATTTCTATTCCATGAACGAACGACCATCACGAAAAGGTCACCCCATCGCCCCGCTATTTCTCTCCCAAAACACACCGTCCCGGTAGCCCTGAATCGTCTTGTTCCCATCGGCAAGAAGCAGACGCTTCGCCGCCCATAGGCAATACTCTTCGTTAAGCTCTATGCCGCAAAAGTTCCGGTTCAACTTTTTCGCTACGACGGCTGCCGTCCCGCTCCCCATAAAAGGGTCGAAAACAACATCGCCCACCTCCGACGAAGCCAAAATTAATTTGGCATACAACTTCTCCGGCTTTTGTGTAGGATGGTCGGTATTCTCGGGCATAGACCAAAAAGGTATGCTTATATCGTCCCAAAAGTTCGAAGGATAAGTAGAACGAAAATTCCCCTGTTCCGTACACTCCCAGTCTTTCGGTTGTCCGTTCTCCCGATAAGGAGCGATTACCCGGCGTCTCATTTTCACAGCCTCGACATCGAAATAATAATTCTTACGATCCTTCACGGCAAACCAAATATCCTCCATTCCGTTCTTCCAATTATTCCTTGCTCCCCGACCTTTCTCTCTTTGCCAAGTTATTCGGTTAAGGATAGAGAGACCGGCTCTTTCAAGCACAGTTTGCAAAGCCGATGTGGATTTCCAATCGCCACAAAGATAGAGAGAACCGTCCGGCTTCAACTTTTCGCAAACTTTATAAAACCAAGTTTCGAGATAACCGATATAAGCCCCGTTATCCATAGCCTCGAACTTCATGCCATGAAAATCTTTCGTCAGATTATACGGTGGATCGATAATCGCCAAGTCGGCGAAACCGTTCGGGATTCGATCGATAATCGCCAACAAATCGGCATGTATTATTTTATTGAGTACATTTTCTCCCCGCTCGATATCCGATAAAGTCGAGACCAGATTCCTCAACTGTTCCACCTCCTCGCCCGTAACAGACAATGTTCTGTTTCTACCGGCACGTTTCCGTTCTTCCCCTCTCATACTATTCACTCGATATATTTTCCAAATGCGTTATCAAAATCCGGTAAATCGGATTCCGAGACAACAGTCGCGAATTTCCCAAAACGAAAAGCTGACGCCGAGCACGAGTCAACGCAACGTTTAATTTCCGGTCTATCAGTTGTCCCGACTCTTCCGTATAACTCGGCAACCACTCCAATTGCGACTCGTCGTTCACACAGAACGAGTAGATGATGCAATCGTTTTGAGAACCTTGAAACCGCTCCACCGTATCGACACGAATAGTATCGAATGCAGAAATACCGAATTTATCGAGTTCTTGGCGGATTCGAGCTATTTGATGTCTGTATGGAGCAATGATTCCCACCGACCGTTCGTCGAACTCCAACCCGTTACGTTCGTACAATCTATACAAAGCATTTACAATGGCAGCGGTTTTGCAAGCCTCCTCATTATTATATTTTTTCCCGGCACAAAGAGTCTTCGTCGGGAAAAAAGCCGTCCTCTTCGTCGCGATTACTCTTTCCCACTTATCATCGCCCATATTCGTAAAAGGCAGTAAAGATATTTGATGGGGGGCATTTCCATCGCGCAACGCCCCTTTATAAAAATAAGTATTGGCAAACGATGCAATATCGGGATGCATTCGCCATTGGCAATCGAGCATATCGGCAAAAGGAGAACCTTCGGGCAATCGCCGGTACAGCCGCTCGAATAAAGAAATACGACAATCGACAAACCCGGCCGAACGCAACCGTTCATCGGTGATAACAGACTCTTCCGCAGACTGCACGACAACGGCGGGCAACTGTTTATGGTCTCCTATCAAAATAAATTTACCTATGGCATCCCGTCCCGTAGGTGTCTTGGCAGATAACAGCCCTACGAGTTGAGGTTCCAATATCTGTGAAGCCTCATCGACAATAGCCACATCGAATCGTTTCAGATTAAAAAGCTCCATCTTCCCCGACAAAGAAGACAAGGTAGCCACAAACACGCGGCAAGAGTGTATCGAACGGCTCGCCTCCTCCCGATTCCGGCATTGCTTCATGCGCTCGGACAACAAGTGAGAACGGTATGCGACATCACATGAAAGAGTCTGTCCTACCCGAATATAATCATCGACCTCACCTATCGTTTCCAACTTATCGCAGATTTCATCTACCGCACGGTTGGTAAAAGCCACCAATAAAATCTGGTACTCCGGAATAGCCAAAAACTCCCTCACCATATTCCGCAACGCCACCGAAGTTTTTCCTGTTCCCGGAGGCCCGACCAACAGAAAATAATCCTCGGCTTGCAGAGCTTTTAATAAAATACGGGATAAATCGGGACTGTCATATTCATAGGACAATCGACGAGACATATTTCGGACTGGCGACTCTCCCGCCTCGCCGACCAACAAACCCCTGCGATGCGGAGAGGCATCCAACATCGCATACAAACCTTTGTACTGTAACAAAAACGAAGAATCTACATAATCGTGTTCTACCGCATAACAAGAAGCTATCGGCAATGCCTCGGCATACGATTGGTTATCCCGTAATCTCAACACGACACGGTCGGCCGTCATAGAAGCGATCGTCGCCTTGAAAACTTGTCGGGTAGATACTCTATCGGCATCGGTATCGCACACATAGAACAAAACAATATCACCCAGTCTGAAATCGGGAGACGGCGTATTTCCCGGCAAAATAAATTCGACTTCGGGAATATCTTCCGCCGCACAATTTCGAACCAACCGCAGTCCTGAAAACATATAGCCTTCCCTCTCTTTTTCGTCCCGAGTCATTCGCCACAAAGAAGCAACGCCGGAAATTCCGCTACCCGAAGGATAGCCGATTTTCGACAAATAATGTTCTCGCGAAACAAACGCATAAAACCGATAGAAATATCGCAGAGCCAAATCGTTATCGTCTCGTCGCTCCAATCTCCTGCGGCCACAGTCTATCTCGGGACGAATATACTGCTCGGTAAACAGACTGGGCCGGGGAATGAGGTTATCGGCGGTCAGCCGACTTACCAACCATTCAGCCTGTACATATCCATATCGAGATATATCCCGTTCGACAGACACAATTTTATTCCTCAAATTCAAAAGTTTCTGCAATTCCCTCGTCGATGTTTTCACCGGACGCAAGCAACCTTCCGGGTTCAAATTTCGAGAATATAACAAATAGAAATGCTGGTTTTCCAATTTTACACCAAGTACACTTTGTATCATCGACTGATACAAAGCACACTGAGCCCGATGCGGAAACGACACTTTCGACAAATCGTTTTCGGGATAAGGCGGGCGGCCGGCTTTCAACTCAATACCACAGAGGCCGTTTTCCACTTGTAAAAAATCGAGACGGCCCTGCAATCCCAAAGCCTCACAGATAAAAGAAGGTTCGACCATCGTTTTTCGGCGGTCTATTCCCAAAGCAGAAAAATCCGTACTCAGAATACGTTTCAATGTCTCGAATTGACTGTGGAGATTCTGAAAAAATCTTCTATCTACCGACTTTGCCGAGACAAATTCTATCGGGTAACGAGCAAAAATTTTCGGCATTAAGGAATCGAAAGTTACACTCCGAAAATCTTTCGACGTTATCAGTTCATCAAAAATCAAATTAACGGCATTACCCAACAAAATAGAATCCGTTATCGTCTTGGGACGTATACGATTCCAAAAATAACGTTGCCAACACGTTCCATATTCCTGCACACACTCGGCTAACGCACTGGCATCAACCAAATAATCGGGTTCCAATATAAGAAAACGAGGGAGCAATCCGCCATCGACTATAATAACGTCTACCAAATTCAATTTAGAACCGGGTTCCAACAAGCACAAGATTTCGTCGAATTCACTATTCACCCCGTCCCGATGAATCCACACCGGCATTTCCCCGAGTAAAGAGGGAGCCGCAACACGAACCCGCAATTCATTTTCTCCCGCACAGATTACCTCTGCGGTAATACGACGAAACGAATCGTGTGTATCCTCCTTTACTTCCGAGCTGTGCATCTCCTCCTTTATTCTTCTATATAATATTACCGATTTTTATTTCAGTACAAAAATACCCATTCGACCCCACCAGCCCAAATAAATACGATCTATTTTATCGTGAATTCTTTTGCGATAAAATAGGCTTAGTCTATAATTAGCGGGCATTGTCTTTGTATATTCCATCGCTATGCGACACAGGGGGAAGGAATAAATTCTGATTTTACAAAAAAAGCGCAATCTTTTCAGATTGCGCACCAAAGAATCTATTGTAAATCTAAATACAAAGAGTCTTGTGAAATTTAAGCTCTCGGACGAGCTTCTTTAATGACCAATGCACGACCGGCAAATTCTTTACCAGACAATTCTTCGATCGCCCGTTTGGCAGCTTCGTCATCAGACATCTCGGCAAAGCCGAAACCTTTTGAGCGACCAGATTCACGATCCACGATAATTTTTACCGAATCGATTGCACCAAAACCTTCCAATAAGGTTTGAAGGTCTTGTTCTTTAACCCCATAATTGAGGTTTCCAAGATAAATGTTCATAAGAAAAAAATAAATGAATAAAATTAAAACTTCCGCATCGGATACTCTTATGAACTTAAAATAAATAATCTCCCGTTTTTTCACAGAAGAGAATCTCTGTGTAAGCACATATAGCTTCGATACGGGAGCAAATTAAAGTATAATTTTCGGATATATCATCTATTTTCCCAATTATTTTTACAGAAATCTCATTTCTTGGGAAAATATATCAATCTTTCACTTATTACCGAACAAGGCTCACATTCCGTTTCTCATAAAAATTTTATGGAATATAGTGTAGACTTTGCAAGACAGCCCTGATCTTCTCATAAGTCGTAATACGGGTAGGGACAAGTGGCAATCGTAATTTATTCTCGATATATCCCATAGCATTCAACAAGCATTTAACTCCGGCCGGATTTCCATCGACAAACAATAGGCTGAACAATTCTGTGAAGCGATGATGAATAGACAAAGCATTGTGAAAATCTCCGTTCAACGCTAATCTCACCATCTTGCTGAACTCTTTCGGGAAAGCATTCCCGATAACAGAAATCACTCCTACGGCCCCCAAAGTCAACAACGGGAAAGTAATACCATCGTCTCCCGAAATGACCATAAAATCGGCAGGCTTATTTTTAATAATATCGTCCATCTGAGTAATATTTCCAGACGCTTCCTTGATGGCGATTATATTAGGATATTCTTTGGCAAGGCGCAATGTCGTTTCGGCATTCATGTTCACGCCGGTACGCCCCGGAACATTATATAAAATAATCGGCAATTTAGACGCCTGAGCGATTGCACTATAATGCTGATATATTCCCTCTTGGGAGGGCTTATTATAATAAGGAACCACCGATAAAATGGCATCATAACCCGAAAAATCGTCTTTTTTCAAATGGTCTATAATACCCCTCGTATTATTTCCACCTAACCCGAGGACGAGAGGAATACGGCCCTTCGTACGTTCTACTACAAATCTTTTTATCTCCGTTTTTTCTTCTTCGGTCAATGTAGGAGTTTCGGCAGTAGTTCCCAACACGACAAGATAATCGGTTCCATTTTGTATCAAATATTCAATAAGTCGCGAAAGGGCTTCGAAGTCGATACTTTCGTCTTCTTTGAAAGGCGTGATAAGTGCCACTCCCATTCCGCTTAAATTGATTCTCGCCATAGTTTTATATCCTCTTAAATATCGATTCCAAAATTACAGATTATTCTCTTTTACACCAATTTTCTTCCAATAAAAAAGAGCACTCTGTAACAACTCGCCGGCATTCGGTTTCGACCTACCTACTCCGGTATCACCATCTTCGGCTACTCCTCCCCGGGGAGACGACTCCGGCAAAAGAATTTGCAAATTGAACGGATTGCTTTCTCCTTTGGGTACTCCTATTTTAAAAATAGACCGGGAACGTACGGCCAAATATAATAAAGGTAAGGATTTAGAAATCGACACATCGATCAACACATCTCCATCGTTATTGTCAAAATTTCTCAGGAAAGCCCGAGTCGGTCTTTTTAACAACCAACAAGTCTGCAAAACAAGTATCGGACTGCATCCGGGAACCTCTACCGATACCTTGTCTTTGCGATGTGTATCTATAACCAACGTGACATCAATACCCGCCCGAACCATCTCCTGAATACCGGGAAGAAGAGATTGAACATCTTTGCCCTGAGCCATCAATACCAAACGCTTAGCCCCTCCGAAAGGACAAAACCCATCGCTCTGTCTTCTTTTTAGCTGACGCTTGATCGCCCATTTAGTAATAAACGAAAATAACATGGATTATCTATTTATTGAATCATCTCCAAAAACTCTTCTTCGGATAAAATCCGAACTCCTAATTTTCGCGCCTTTTCAAGTTTAGCCGGGCCCATATTCTCGCCTGCCAGAATATATGTCGTTTTACCCGATACGGAACCCGTATTCATACCTCCGTGCTGTTCGATAAGAGCTTTATATTCATCACGGGAATGATGGGTAAACGTGCCACTGATAACGATTGTCGCACCGGATAACTTGTCGGTTCTCTCCGAAAGTCGCTCTTCGGTAATTTGCATCTGCACTCCATATTGCCTCAACCGTTCTACGAAACGGAGATTATCCTCATCAGAGAAATAAGCTACGACACTTTGAGCGATACGCACCCCTATGTCTCCTATCCGAATCAAGTCCTCGGTAGTCGCCTCGATAATACGGTCTATCGAATGAAGAGCCAACGCCAACTTCTTGGCGACCGTTTCGCCCACGTAACGAATGCCCAATGCGAATAATACCCTCTCGAACGGAACGGAACAAGACTGTTTCACCGCATCGACGATATTTTGTGCCGATCGCTCTCCCATACGTTCCAAACCGGCTATCACATCGGGTTGTAAAGTATACAAGTCCGAAGCATCTCTCACCAAGCCCAAACTATAAAACTGACCTATCGTTTCACTTCCGAGACCTTCGATATTCATTGCCTTGCGACTGATAAAGTGCTCTATCCGCCCTTTAATCTGCGGAGGACAACCTTTTTCGTTCGGGCAAAACCATGCAGCCTCTCCCTCGATACGTTTCAGCGGAGTTCCACATTCGGGACATGCACGAATGAAACGTACTTTTTCTCCTATCAGTAAACGAGCAGAGGTATCTACCGCTGTAATTTTAGGAATAATTTCGCCTCCTTTCTCCACAAAAACCATATCTCCGATGTGCAAATCGAGAGCGTTTATAATATCTTCATTGTGCAAAGTCGCCCTCTTGACAATAGTACCCGACAACAATACCGGATCGAGATTGGCAACAGGAGTGACGGTTCCGGTACGTCCCACTTGGTAAGACACAGAATTCAATCGCGTAAGGGCTTTTTCTGCTTGGAACTTATAGGCTATCGCCCAACGCGGAGATTTTGCCGTATATCCCAAATTCTTCTGTTGCCGCAATGAGTTTACTTTAAATACCATTCCATCGGTAGCGACGGGAAGATTCTTCCGCTCCATGTCCCAATAATTGATATACTCTTTCACCTCTTCTACGGAGTGAAGTTTGCGAACGGCATCCGAAACTTTAAATCCCCACGACCGAGCATATTGTAAATTTTCATAATGCGTATCGGCCGGTAAATTTTCGCCCAACAGATAATACAGATAAGCATCGAGCCCCCGCGCCGCTACCACAGCCGAGTTTTGTGATTTCAACGTTCCCGCCGCCGCATTGCGAGGATTGGCAAACAAAGGCTCCTCCTGTTCCTCTCGCTCTTTGTTCAAAGCATCGAAAACAGCCCAAGGCATCAATATCTCACCCCTTATCTCGAACGAATCGGGATAGTCGTTGCCTCGCAACTGCAAAGGGATACTGCGGATTGTTTTCACATTCTCGGTAACGTCATCGCCTCGCGTACCGTCTCCACGCGTAACCGCCCGCACCAATCTACCTCCTTCATAAATCAACGATATGGAAGTTCCGTCATATTTCAGTTCACCCACCAATTCAAAATCCTCTCCCATCAATCCCGAACGAACCCGTTCGTAAAATGCCGATACTTCTTCTATCGAATAGGTATTGCTCAACGACAACATCGGGTAACGATGTTCCACTTGGGAAAAAGATCGATTTATATCGTTCCCGACACGCTGCGTCGGTGAATTGGGATCGAGATACTGTGGAAAAGCCTCTTCCAACCCTTGCAATTCATGCATCATTTCATCGAATGTACGATCATCGATCGTGGGAGCGTTCAACACATAATAATTATAATTATGCTCATCGAGTTCCCGACGTAAACGCTCTATCTTTTCTTGGGGAGATTCCATAGGGACATTAGGTTTTGTTTTGGGCAAATATAGTGAAAGTTGAGTGCAGAGACAAGAGGAAATCATATTTCCAACTTGGCTATGCTGAAACGAATCCTATCACAAATATAGTGAAAGGCGAGCGCAGAGGCAAGTATTCGAAGATACTTCCGCTCGGTAAGACGAAATTAAAGCAAGCTTTATTTTGCTCGGCTCTCGCTTATTTGTATCTTTGCATTAGAATGCAAAAGAGGGAAAATGTTACAGTCGAAATCATTGTGTGGAGTCACTTTACAGTATAACATCGAAGGAGACGGTTATCCGGTTATCCTCATGCACGGCTGGGGGTGCAACCACACGACCGTGCAGTCGATAGAACGACTGCTATCACCTCATTTCAAGGTATACAATCTCGACTTTCCCGGATTCGGCGGAAGTAGCATTCCGCCCTCGATATGGGGCGTGGAAGAATATACGCAAATGCTCGAAGCGTTCGTAAAAGATGAAAATATAGAAGCCCCAATTCTTATCGGGCACTCTTTCGGGGGACGGGTATCTATCTTATACGCCTCACGAAACAAAACCCATAAAGTTATTTTGGTCGATGCTGCCGGGATTAAGCCCAAACGCCCATTAAAATACTACCTGAAAGTCTACTCGTTCAAACTGTGGAAAAAAGTCTTACCACTTGTAATCGGGAAAAAACAAGCTGAAAAAACAATCGAGAATTATCGCCGCAAATCGGGTTCGGCAGACTATAATGCGTTGACAGGTATCATGCGTAATATAATGGTAAAAGTTGTCAACGAAGACCTTAAAGCGGTTTTGCCGAAAATCCAGTGTCCCGTTCTTCTTCTATGGGGAAAAAACGACACCGCCACCCCATTGCGAGATGCCCGCATCATGGAGAAACTGATTCCCGATGCCGGGCTGGTAGCATTCGACGATGCCGGGCATTACAGCTTCCTCGACAAGCCCTACGAATTTAACACCGTCTTACAAAACTTTTTACAAGACGACATAAAAAGAAAATCATGAACGAAATACTCACTCTCGTCACATTCCTTGCACTGCTCTTTTATACAGGAATAGAGATGAAATTCCAGTTGCAAATGTTGCAACAAAATTCCTACCGAAACGACCGATACAACCGTTGGTTAAAAGGAGAGTCTTTCGCCTCCGTATCCCGTTTGACCGATTTGTTTCTATTATTGCTGTTGTCTACCAACTTCCTGCCGACATTCGTACAAATCGTCACGATTACAGTGGTCTTGGCAAAAAGCGTAAAAGGTTTACAAACCAAATATAAAAAACCTTTGGTTTTCACCAAACGGGCTACGCGCTTATACATCGCTGTATTGTTGCTCTCGCTTCTTATCGCAGGACTCGCAGCCGGCTTAACGACTCTTTCCAACGGTAGCAGAGCCTTATTGGCGATAGCTATCTTAGCCCCCTATTTCATGGTGGCTGCCAACATCATCATGCAACCTGTCGAGAAGCGAATCAACCGAAAATATTACGACGAAGCGAAACAGATTCTCTCCCAAATGCAAGACTTAACTGTCATAGGCATTACCGGGAGCTATGGAAAAACCAGTACCAAGCACTACCTTTACCGCATACTTTGCGAGCGATACAACGTGTTAATGACTCCCGGCAGTTTTAATACGCCTATGGGAGTAATCCGCACCATACGGGAACAAATGAAGCCTTACCACAACATTTTCATCTGTGAAATGGGGGCTAAACAGATCGGTGATATCAAAGAAATATGCGATCTCGTCGCACCTCAAATAGGTATTATCACCGCCGTGGGTGAACAGCATCTCGAATCGTTCAAAACGATCGGGAATGTACAACGTACCAAATTCGAACTGGTCGACGCTTTACCCGGCTCGGGATTGGCCGTTATCAACAACGACTTCCCCTATATAGCCAATCGGCCGGTCGAAAACGTCCCCGTGAAACGCTATACGATAGCCGATACCGGTGCAGACTACCATATCGAGGATATTCGCTACGATACAGATGCCACCCGCTTTACTGTGGTAGGCGGTGGAGAACGCATAGAACTGAGCACGAAACTCATCGGCGAGTGCAACCTCTCCAACCTCATGGCGGCAGTTATCACGGCTCGCCATCTGCAAGTGCCTGTTCCCTCGATACAATATGGAGTGAGCCGAATCGAACAGGTGGAACATCGCTTGAACATGAAGCGGACACCGGGTGGAATTTCCATTATCGACGATGCTTTCAACTCCAATCCCGATGGCGCGCGCATGGCTCTCGACGTACTCCGGCGCATGACACAGGGGAAACGCATCATCATCACACCGGGTATGATCGAGTTGGGTGAAAAACAAGTTGAGTATAACTACCTTTTGGGCAAGCAGATAGCCGAAGTATGCGATTACGTCATGGTAGTGGGCAGATACAATCGAGAGGTTATTCTGAAAGGATTGCAAGAAAAGAATTATCCGGAAGACAAAGTTTTCGTTGCCGACACTTTTGCCGACGCACAAGCCCGGCTCGCACAAATCGCACAACCGGGCGACACCGTCCTTTATGAAAACGACCTGCCCGATACGTTCAAATAAATTTCGATTATTATCACAAACCAGATATACAGTTTATCACAAAAAATTATGAAAACTACCGTAGGTGTTTTTTTCGGAGGTCGCTCCACCGAGCACGAAATCTCCGTTATCTCGGCTCTCCAAGCCATCAATGCTTTTAATAAAGAGAAATACGAAATCATACCCATATACATCACCAAACAAGGACGTTGGTTCAGCGGCGATGCCCTGCTCGAAGTAAAAAACTATCGCGACATGGCTGCCCTGCAAAACATGTGCGCCGAGGTTTACATGATTCCCGAATACGGCGACTACAACCTCTACCGCAAGAAAAGAGCCCTTTTCGGGAATAATATATGGGCAAAACTCGACGTAGTCATTCCCGTACTACACGGCAGTAACGGCGAAGACGGTATATTCGAGGGCATACTCGAATCCATAGGCATACCCTATGCCGGTTGCAACACACTCTCCTCGGCCAACGGCATGGACAAGATAACCATGAAGATGATTATGGAAAAGAGCGGGATCCCCATCGTCGATTACGTATGGTTCACCGACAAACAATGGTTCGCCCAACGCGATAAGCTCATCGAGGAAATCGAGACCCGATTGGGATATCCCGTCATCGTGAAACCGGCCAATTTAGGATCGAGCGTAGGTATATCGCATGCCGATAATCGTGAAGAACTCATCGCCAAAGTAGATGTCGCCGAAAAATACTCTACCCGTATCGTTATCGAAGATATGGTCGAAGAACTGAAAGAAATCAACTGCTCGGTATTGGGCGACTGCGACGACTATCGTACCTCGGTTTGCGAGGAGCCTATCAAAAGCGGCGACATTCTCACTTACGAAGACAAATATATGGGTGGAGGCAAATCCAACAAAGGCATGCAAGCCACACAAAAACGTATTCCCGCCGACCTCTCTCCCAAAGATACCGCACGGGTACAATTCCTTGCCGGCGAAACGTTTCGGGTACTGTCTTGCCACGGGGTCGCCCGTGTCGATTTTATGATCGACGGTAAAAGCGGCGACATCTACGTCAACGAAATCAACACCATTCCCGGTTCCCTCTCGTTCTACCTGTGGGAAGCCTCCGGCATACGCTTCGACCAGCTTATGGACAAATTGGTAGACCTCGCCTTGAAACGCAAACGCGAGTCTTCCATGAAGACCGTTAGCTACGACCAAAACATTTTCAACCTCGGCAAAGGGCTGAAAGGTGGGAAAATGGGCGCAAAACAACCATAAAGAGACAGCCACAAAGCTAACTGATACACAAGTAATTGATTATTCTCTCTTGCCACGTCCCGTAGTATTACGAGGTTCTGTGTAAGCGGTATAGAGAAAAACAGCGAAGAAATAGAAAAGCTGAAAAAGATAATATGTTTACTTGAAGAGTTTACCTCCTCGCCCTATGGGCCCCCCTATATTTGTTCGGAAACACCCCGTAAGGCTACGGGACACGGCAGGGGAAATGGGCTAAATACGCTTCGAACATTTTTTAACTCCTCCCCTGTGTGGCAGTAGCTATATAGGGGAGGTGGCACGAAGTGACGGAGGGGTTGAAAACGACATTTCACCTGCCTGTTTATATCGGACATATCCCTGCTCTCCTGCCGTGTCCCGTAGCATTGCGGGGAGCTGTGTTAGCGATATATAGAGAGGGGAGGGAAATAATCCATTTACAACCTCGAAAAGAGACAAAAGCCACTACCCCCATAAAACAAAAGCGGCGAACCTCCCGACCCGCCGCTTCTTCTATAAAAAACAAATTGATCATTCCATAAGTTTGCGGTAGCGCACCCGATGTGGTTCCACATCGCCCATACGCTTTTTCTTATTCTCCTCGTATTCCGAATAAGAACCCTCGAAATAGAATACTTTCGAATCGCCTTCGAAAGCGAGTATGTGCGTACAGATACGGTCGAGAAACCAGCGGTCGTGAGAAATTACAACGGCACAACCGGCAAAATTTTCAAGACCTTCTTCCAACGCCCGCAAAGTGTTTACATCGATGTCGTTGGTAGGTTCGTCGAGCAAGAGTACATTACCCTCCTCTTTCAAAGCCATAGCCAAATGCAGACGATTACGTTCTCCGCCGGAAAGCACTCCGATGAGTTTCTCCTGATCGGCTCCCGTAAAATTGAAGCGGGAGAGGTAGGCACGAGCGTTCATATCCCGACCACCCATGCGGAACGTTTCGAGTCCGCCCGAAACGACTTGATAGACCGTCTTGGCAGGGTCTATATCTTTGTGGGTCTGGTCCACATAAGCGATCTTCACGGTCTCGCCCACTTCGAAAGTTCCTTTGTCGCAAGCCTCCTGTCCCATAATCAGTTTGAACAGCGTGGTTTTTCCGGCTCCATTCGGTCCTATCACGCCCACGATACCATTGGGAGGCAATACGAAATCGAGATTATCGAAAAGCAATTTGTCACCAAAAGCCTTAGCGACTCCGTGAGCCTCAATAACCTTGTTACCTAGACGAGGCCCGTTGGGAATAAAGATTTCGAGTTTTTCCTCTCGTTCCTTTTGGTCTTCATTCAATAGCTTATCGTACGAGTTCAAGCGGGCTTTACCTTTCGACTGTCGGGCTTTGGGAGCCATACGAACCCATTCCAATTCCCGTTCGAGAGTCTTACGCCGCTTGCTCGCCTGTTTCTCCTCCATCTCCATACGTTTGGTTTTCTGTTCCAGCCACGAGGTATAATTTCCCTGCCAGGGAATACCTTCGCCCCGATCGAGTTCGAGAATCCACCCGGCCACGTGGTCGAGGAAATAACGGTCGTGGGTAATGGCAATAACCGTACCGGGATATTGCTGCAAATGCTGTTCCAACCAATCGATCGACTCGGCATCGAGGTGGTTGGTAGGTTCGTCGAGTAACAAAATATCAGGCTGTTGCAACAACAGACGGCACAATGCCACCCGACGACGCTCTCCTCCCGAAAGGAATTTTACGAGTTGATCCTCAGGCGGACAGCGAAGCGCATCCATCGCCCGTTCCAATTTATTGTCTATGTTCCACGCATCAGAGGCATCGATGTGATCTTGCAATTCGGCTTGACGAGCGATCAAAGCCTCCATTTTGTCCGGGTTTTCGAGTACGTCGGGATCACCGAACGACTCGTTTACCTTTTCATATTCTGCCAGTAAGTCGAGAATAGGTTGCACCCCTTCTTGTACGACCTCTTTTACTGTTTTTTCAGGGTCGAGTTTGGGCTCCTGTTCGAGATACCCCACCGAATACCCCGGCGAGAATACCACTTCGCCCTGATACGATTTCTCCACTCCGGCAATAATCTTCAACAACGTAGACTTACCCGACCCGTTGAGACCGATAATACCAATTTTCGCCCCGTAAAAAAACGAGAGATAAATATCTTTGAGCACTTGTTTATGCGGAGGGAACATCTTGCTCACCCCCACCATCGAGAATATGATTTTTTTATCGTCTGCCATATAAAAAAGATAGAATTAAAGAGTAAAACTTATTTTTTCAAGGGAGTCGCTTTCACGCGATAGTCGCAGCGTACTTTCCCTTTAATGATATTGGTCAACTTCGATTTTATCAATTGCTTGCGAATGGGCGAGATTCGGTCGATAAAGACCTTCCCTTCCAAATGGTCGTATTCGTGTTGAACCACTCGTGCAAGATACCCCTCGATAACCTCGTCGTGAGGTTGAAAATTCTCATCGAGCCATTTCAACCTAATCTTCTCGATACGGGGAACCGGCTCGTGAATACCGGGCAGACTGAGACAGCCCTCCTCCCGGGTCTCCTTCGACCCGTCCTCCAATACTTCGAGAACCGGATTTATCAAGGTCAGCTTCACATCGGCGCACTCGGGAAAATACTCGGCCATAGGATTTACATCGATAACGATCAACCGGATAGAAAGTCCTATCTGCGGAGCTGCCAGCCCGATACCTTCGGCAGCATACATCGTCTCATACATATTTTCAATCAGCTCTTTCAGCTGAGGGTAAGAAGCATCGATCTCTTCGGTCTCCTTACGAATTACGGGATGCCCGTAAAGAAAAACAGGTAGTACCATATCTTATTGTTTTTTACTTTCCAAATAATCCCTCAGAATTATCGTCGCACTTATCTCATCAACCAGCTCCTTATTTCGCCGAGCCATTTTGGACAAGCCTCCGTCGATCATCGCCCGATGAGCCAAAACCGAAGTGAACCGCTCGTCAAAAAACTCTATCGGCACATTGGGAAAAAGTTTTTTGAACCGGTTGACAAAAGGGGTTATATAGCGCATACTCTCGGACGGCTGGTTATTCATCTGCCGTGGCAGCCCCACGACGACCCGTTCGACCGACTCTCGCTGCATATACTGCGTGAGAAAATCGATCAACTGCGACGATGCCACGGTTGTCAATCCGTTTGCTATAATTTGCAACGGATCTGTCACCGCTATGCCCGTACGCTTTCTTCCGTAATCTATTGAAAGAATCCTTGCCATATTAGAGTACAAAGATACGTATAAGCGGGAGCAGAGCAAAACAAAGCTCGCTTTAATTTTATTCGGCCGAGCGGAAGTATCTTCGAGTTTCAACTTAAAGATAGCAAAAGGTGAGTGCAGAGGTCAAATAAATTTGGCGGTGCACTCACTTATGCGTATATTTGAACCATATTTTATTCCACGCCACTAATAACCCCCAAATAAGGATTCGTTATGATTTCTTACGAATGAATGTGCATCGAACCGATCATATTAACATAACACCTGATAAGATGAACAAATTTTCTGTCATTTTCAAATTATCCTTCATCAACACTATCTTTTTTTATCTACCCGTTCTCGCAAACAATTCTCCCGTAGATTACGTAAACACTCTCGCAGGGACCCAATCGAAATTCGAACTGTCCACCGGAAATACCTATCCAGCTATTGCAATGCCGTGGGGTATGAACTTCTGGACTCCGCAAACCGGAGATATGGGCGACGGTTGGACATATACATACAATGCCGACAAAATAAAAGGGTTCAAACAGACCCACCAACCCAGTCCCTGGATGAACGATTACGGGCAATTCTCCCTTATGCCGGTAACCGGAGGAGTCGTGTTCGAACAGAACCAACGTGCCAGTTGGTTCTCTCATAAAGCCGAGATAGCTAAACCTTACTATTATAAAGTATATTTGGCCGACCATGATGTCACCACAGAAATGACGGTAACGGAACGGTCCTCTTTATTCCGCTTCACATTTCCCGAGGAGCAAAATTCGTATGTTATCGTCGACGCTTTCGACAAGGGCTCTTATATAAAAATCATACCCGAAGAGAATAAAATCATCGGATATTCCACCCGGAATTCGGGGGGCGTTCCCGAAAATTTCAAGAACTATTTTATCATTGTTTTCGACAAACCGTTTCAATTCACCGCCGTGGCTCTCGACAATGCCATCAAGACCAACCAAACCGAAATCGAAGGAAACCATGCAGGCGGTATTATCGGTTTCTCCACACACAAAGGAGAACAAATACACGCACGAGTAGCCTCGTCTTTCATCAGTTTCGAGCAGGCGGAATTGAATTTGCAGGAACTCGGCGATGGAGATTTCGACCGTTTAACAGAAAAAGGTAAGAACCGTTGGAACGAAATATTATCCAAAATTGAAATTAAAGACAACGACATCGACAATTTGCGTACGTTTTATTCCTGTTTATACCGGTCGGTTCTTTTTCCACGAGCATTTTACGAAATAAATGCCGAGGGTGAAACCATTCATTACAGCCCTTACAATGGACAAGTATTACCCGGCTACCTATTTACCGACACCGGATTCTGGGATACCTTCCGCTCTCTATTCCCGCTGTTAAACCTAATATATCCCTCGATGAACGAAAAAATGCAAGAGGGATTGGTCAACACCTATAAAGAAAGTGGATTTTTACCCGAATGGGCCAGCCCGGGACATCGGGATTGTATGGTTGGAAACAACTCGGCCTCGGTTGTCGCCGATGCCTATATCAAAGGCTTGCAAGGCTATGACATAGAACTGTTATGGGAGGCTTTGAAACATGGAGCGAACGACCAACTGAAAGGCACGGCATCGGGAAGAGTCGCTTTCGAAGCGTACAACCGGCTGGGATATGTACCCAACAATATCGGTGTGGGGCAAAATGTCGCTCGTACATTGGAATATGCCTATAACGACTGGTGCATTTATACCCTCGGTAAGAAATTGGGAAAACCCGATAGCGAAATAGAGATTTATAAACAGCGAAGCCTAAACTATAAAAATGTATACAACCCGTCGGAAAAACTCATGGTCGGAAAAGACGATCGGGGAAAATTCAATCCTCGTTTCAGTGCCACGGATTGGAGCGGCGATTTTTGCGAAGGGAACAGTTGGCATTGGAGTTTCTGCGTGTTCCACGACCCGCAAGGGCTCATAGACTTGATGGGGGGCAACGAAGCATTCAACCACATGATGGACTCGGTTTTCGTCATACCCAGCTACTTAGGAATCAAAAGCCGGGGAGTCATACATGAAATGAGGGAAATGCAAGTGATGAACATGGGACAATATGCCCACGGCAATCAGCCCATACAACACATGGTATATCTGTATAACTACTCGGGGGAACCGTGGAAAGCGCAATATCGGGTGAGGGATATCATGGAAAAACTCTACTCCGCCACTCCCGACGGATATTGTGGTGACGAAGACAACGGACAAACCTCGGCTTGGTACATATTCTCGGCTCTCGGATTCTATCCTGTCTGCCCCGGAACCGACCAATATATTATAGGGACTCCGTTATTCAAGGAGGCAAAGCTGCATCTGGAAAACGGGAAGTGCCTGACCATCGAGGCCAAAAACAACAGCTCGGCAAACAAATATATTCGTTCGATAAAACTCAACGGAAAGAACCACACGCTCAATTATTTCAAGCACAATACCTTGGTAGAAGGAGGGAAAATACAATTCTTCATGGACAACGAACCCAATTTGAAACGAGGCTCAACCAAAGAAGCTGCGCCTTATTCTTTCTCTTTGGCGAATGAATAAAATATAGTACTTTTGGAAATACAAATCAATATCATATATGAACTATAAGAATAACATAAGTATCCTATCCGTAATAATCATATTATTATGTGGTTGTCAACCCGATAAAAAAACTACATTTACCGCAGCCTCCTATAACCTGAGGAACGCAAACAGCGCCGATTCGTTGCAAGGAGACGGTTGGGGAAATAGATGCCCCATCATAGCCGGGTTGGTACAGTTTCATGAATTCGATATTTTTGGAACACAAGAAGGACTCAGACATCAATTAGACTCCCTGAAAACGAACCTACCGAAATATGATTACATAGGCGTGGGGCGTAACGACGGGAAAAAGGGAGGCGAACATGCGGCCATTTTTTACCGAATCGATAAATTCGAATTATTGGGACACGGAGATTTCTGGTTATCGGAGACGCCCGAAAAACCGAGCGTCGGCTGGGATGCGGTTTTACCGAGAATCTGCACTTGGGGACATTTCAAATACAAAGATACCGGATTTGAATTTCTCTTTTTCAATCTCCACATGGACCATATAGGGAAACAAGCCCGGGTAGAAAGTGCTTTGCTCGTACAACAAAAAATGAAAGAAATAGGCGAAAATCTACCGGCTATACTCACCGGAGATTTCAATGTAGACCAGACTCATCGCTCCTACCTCGCTTTAACAGAAAGTGGAATACTCTGCGACGCATTCGAAGTAGCCGACTTGCGTTATGCGACCAACGGCACATTCAACGGTTTCGACTCTGACAACTACACCGAAAGCCGAATCGACCATGTGTTCGTAACGCCTACATTCCATATTCTGAAATACGGCGTTCTCACCGACAGCTATCGTCGTATGAAAGAAGGCGCTCAAAAAGCCTCGGTAAAAGATTGTCCCGAAGAAATCTCAATCAGAAGTTACGAATCTCGCATACCGTCCGACCATTTCCCTGTAATGGTCAAGTTGGAAGCATGCGATAAAAACTAAAACGATATACGTCGATTTCCCAATTATAACTGATACACATTTTTTATTTATTAACCATACATACAGTATATTTTTTATGAAATCTATTGCAAAAGTAAGTTGCTTATGTCTGGCTCTCGGATATGGATTCTCCTATACCCATGCAGCCACAGCTCGTGTAGCGACAGCACAGCAAGACAACACCCGGGTACAATACACAAGCAACCGTCCGCAAGAACGCTTGTTCGTATCCAACGCCGTAGAAAAACAAATCAAACGAGTAAAATCTTTATTGACAAATGCTCGGCTGGCTTGGATGTTTGAGAACTGTTTCCCGAACACACTCGATACGACCGTACATTTCGATGGGGACGACGATACTTTCGTATATACCGGTGATATACACGCCATGTGGTTGCGCGACTCAGGAGCTCAAGTATGGCCCTACGTGCAATTGGCTAACCAAGACCCTCGATTAAAGAAAATGTTGGCAGGGGTCATCAACCGCCAATTCAAATGCATCAATATCGATCCATACGCAAACGCATTTAACATGGGTCCTACCGGAGGGGAATGGATGTCCGACATGACAGATATGAAACCCGAACTGCACGAGCGCAAATGGGAAATAGACTCGCTGTGTTATCCCATTAGGTTAGCCTATCAATATTGGAAAGTTACCGGTGATACCAGTGTATTTGGTGAAGAATGGATACAAGCCATTACGAATGTACTGCGAACTTTCAAAGAACAGCAACGGAAAGAAGGCAATGGCCCCTACAAATTCCAACGTAAAACAGAGAGAGCTCTCGATACAATGACCAACAACGGATTAGGAAATCCGGTAAAACCCGTCGGACTGATAATCTCTGCGTTCCGTCCCTCCGACGATGCCACGACATTCCAATTTCTCGTTCCTTCAAATTTCTTTGCCGTAACTTCATTGAGAAAATCTGCTGAAATCCTGCGGAAGGTAAATCACAACGAGAAACTAGCGAAAGAATGTTCCGATCTGGCCCAAGAGGTAGAAACCGCCCTGCAAAAGTATGCGGTTTATAATCACCCGAAATACGGTAAAATATATGCCTTCGAAGTCGATGGATTCGGGAACCAACTGCTGATGGACGATGCCAATGTTCCCAGCCTGCTGGCAATGCCCTATTTGGGAGATGTGGACATAAACGATCCTATTTATCAAAACACCCGCAAATTCGTATGGAGCGAAGACAACCCCTATTTCTTCAAAGGTAGCGCCGGCGAAGGCATAGGAGGCCCCCACATCGGTTATGATATGGTATGGCCTATGAGTATTATGATGAAGGCATTTACCAGTCAAAATGATCAAGAAATAAAAGAGTGCATAGAAATGTTGATGAAAACGGATGCCGGAACAGGATTTATGCACGAATCGTTCCATAAAAACGATCCTAAAAATTTCACTCGGGCTTGGTTCGCTTGGCAAAACACACTTTTCGGTGAATTAATTCTGAAACTGGTAAATGAAGGGAAAGTAGACTTATTGAATAGCATCGACATTCAATAAAAATAAAACGCAAAAGAAATAAAAATGCCCCTGTATTACAGGGGCATTTTTATTTCTTTTCTTTAAAACAGCAGCTCAAATATTAAAATAGCATAAAATAAGAATGATTTTTCAGAAAACATGTTGTAAAACATATAAAAGCAGTATATTTGCACTGTGTTTTTCATGGTATTAGATTTAAGGTTAAGAAGATTGGTTGTCGGGAGACAATCAATTTTTTTTTATTTTTACTCTCATAGTAAAATCATCGATATAATCAAAAGATGCCCCGACGACCGTAACAAGAAATCATTTCCATCTTATTTATCGAAGAGTAATATATACCGGAGCCCCTGTCAGGCACGGCTCTATAACTCCATTCGACACCTCTACAATATCGGTCCGACCATATAAATCGGTTGTGACCAATCGGGGAGAAACATCTCCCACCGCTATCTTTATTGAATGAGGCACTATCTTATCAGGACTTTCCATTACTCCCGGAGCCGTCCAAGCGACCAACTTTTCATTGCCGTTCTTGTCGATAAAACGGAGTACGAAATCCCTCTTGTTCTCTGTCTTCATTCGGCAATCCAACTTGTATCCGCTTAACTCTTTCACAAAGGTTTTACAAGCATTATAGGCGGGAGTCATATTTCCTGCACGGTATAAAGCAAATCCCTCTTTTCCACCCCATTCATACCAAATGGTTACAGGCAACCCCTCTAATAAATCAACAAGGTATTGCCGAATCACGTGCCACGCTTGATATTCATACGCAAGAGAAGGATCGCCCCCTGCATATCCCTCGGCCTTTCCCAAAGGGAAACCCCGCTCCGAATTTATCCAAAGACGTCCGGTATCTCCACCGGCTTTCTTCATTAAATTGCGAGTATGAGAATACGCCTCCATGTAATCCTCCGGGACTTTCACGCCATAAGGATGCACCGACCATATATCCCAATGGATATCCAACATACCATCTGCAAAACAATAGGACATCCATTTATAAGACTCAGACCACATGTTCGAAACCGAACCCGCCAAAATCACACAATCGGGATTGGCCTTTTTCATGGCCAGCACGGCAGCCCGTACCAAATCTGTATATTCCCGGGCATACTGAGGGGAGTTGCCGACTTTCCCATGACGTCCCCAAAATGTCATCGTATTCGGTTCGTTCCATATCTCCCATATAATATTTCGCCCTTTATAGTGTTTTACCAACTCAGCTGCAAAATCGGCATAAGCCGAACGAGCCGGTTCGTCTTTCACATGCCCGTACTGTTTATTACTAAAAGCCATACAGCCAATAATTTTCAAACCTCTCTTCTCACAATCGTTTACAAAACGATCATACTGACTAAAATCATAAACACCTTTTTCTCGTTCGATAGATTCCCAAATAAACCCTCGTCTTACCCACTTCATACCTAATTCCTGTACACGATCTAAATCCTCCGGACCATCGGTATCGCCTTTTAACTGAACTCCCATATTATAAGGAATTGTTCCATCGGGAATAATTTTCGACAAAGCAAAAGAAGGGAAAACCGAAAACGATAACAAGCCTAAAAAAGCTAAATTCTTCAAGAGTTTCACATTCATAACTAAACCAATTTTCATGATATTACTATATACATAAAGACGATAAAAGAAAAAATCTTTACCCACCTCAAACCAAAATATTTAGAAACGTTCTCTATTTTTTATTCATAGATAGCCTACCGCCATCATACCGGAAAGATACAGAGTCTTTAAATTTATCCCCGACAAAACAAAAAAAGCCTGTAAGAATTCTTACAGGCTTTGTGCGGACGACGGGACTCGAACCCACACGTCGCAAGACACTAGATCCTAAGTCTAGCGCGGCTACCAATTACGCCACGTCCGCAAACGACGGTGCAAATATACGAGAAGTTTACAAACTATACAATTATTAAGACACAAAGTTTATCGGGTGAAAAACAAATCTTTCATCAAGAGCCTGTTATGTAAGAGATTGCCCGATCGAGTATGGTATCGTGACCTTTCGAAGCCTGTTCGGAATCCATATCCATCTTAAACCCCTCGGTCGGCTCAACACCGAACTCTGTATGTTGCCGTTCTATATCATATATCGGGGAAGCCGAAAACCGAATGCTCCAACCATTAGGAAGTTCCGACGAAAAAGGCAATCCACTACCGCCCCCCGTACAATCGCCTATGACAATAACATTTGGCAGAGCTTTCATCACCGATACAAAATTATTCCCCGCACTAAATGTACCTCGATTGGCCAATACAACGACCGGCTTTTGATAACGAATCCGGCTCGACGGAGAATATTCTATTGGATAAAGCTCAGAGAAGTCCTGATGCCCGAATCCCGTTTTATGGGAAATATAACCGACGACCGTCTTTCGGTTAATAAACCGAGACACCAAAGTCTCGACATTCGACAAAGACCCGCCGCCATTGCTGCGCACATCGATAATCAATCCCGTAGAAGTCGATAAATAGGCCAATATCTGGTCGAGGTTGCCATCGCCTATGGTACTAGAAAAACTGCCGTAGTACATATATCCTACATTTTGAGGCAATATCTTATATTTTATACCACTGGTATACCGATAGTCGAAATTAAGATAATACTCATCTATAATACGTTCGTCGTAATTCGTGGGAGAACCATACAACCAATCCCAATACCGCGAGGTATCATGTGCGGCGATAAGATTCACATGGCCGTCTTTCAACTCCATGAGCATATCGTTACAGACACTGAATAACTCCTCCGATGTCATTCTCGATGTCAGCTTCTTCCGATATTTGGTTCGTATTTGCGTCCAATCTATATTCTTATACTCAAAAAAACAGTATCGTTCATCGAGAATAGTCCACAAAGCATCGAAATTACCATAAGGATCATCTTCGAACACTTCCACTTTATGGCAAGACGGAAACATGAAAACCGATAAAATCGAAACCAATAGTCCTATTTTTGAAAACCTATGTATCATATCCTATCTCCCATTAATAATAAACCGAAACTATCCGACGATCCGAAGGAGCCGCACGAAATATCTCGCCGGAAATTCCCAACACAAATGTATGAGTCAATACTTGCGTATCTATACTATTGATATGCGTCGTACGCATTACTTGACGATACCCCAGACGTAATGCCCGCTTTCCCACATGAAGATCGACCGAAATATAATTCCGCACATCGACCCGGTTATGCCATGCTCCGAAATGGACGATCCCGCTACAATTCCCTATACCGAACATCTCATAATAGGACTGTCCGAATTCAGGAGAGAAAAAAGTACCGATTACCGGTAATGAAACCTGATAGCGAAGAGTTACTGGCAATCGTGATATACAAAAATGATACGAAGCCATAGCGGTAGCACCCACGTCGATAGCAGCTTTCGCCGTTGCCGGATTATTGGAATTACGCAAATTATACAATCCCCCTAACGTAAGTGCGGCCTCCCCACCCCCAGACACATACAGTCTATCGAGCAACTGCCATCTCCTTAACATCGCAAACGAATAGTCCAAATAAAACGATAACATAGAGCCGCTCCCCGATTGATTAGTCATCGAGGCGAATGAACCGGAAACATTGTGGCGGGTAAACCACTTTTCCGGGGCAAAACTAACCGCCCGAAGACGTTCGTACCCCAAAACCACATCTAATCCCCAATAACGGATAGGTGTCAAATAGGTATCCAAAGCACTTTGCCTTCCGAGTTCGACCGTAAATACAGACGTGACCGGGCGTAACGGCTTCTCCGATTCTTTTTCCTGTGCCGATACGCATAAAGGAGATAATATCGAAAAAGTAATCACCATTAAAATGGCACGTAAAATCGCCTTACATTTCGTCATAATTAAAACAAAGTCATTTGTCCCGAAGCACTATCTTCCGGTTTATCGACATTACTATCCATAAGAGTATCCGTTTCGACACCACTGTCATCTTCAACGACAGAATCGTCTTCTTGCCTCAACGGTTCCAATTCGTTAATGGTCGCGACAGAATAAGTCGTAAGTCGTTTCCCCTTCGCTTTAAAACCTTTCACTGCGATAAATTCGGCTGCATCCACAACCATAGGCTCCCGAAAAGAGTCCCCTTCTCCGAACGCGACTTCAATACGAGGATTAGCCACATCGGTAATCAACAACAAACGGGAATCCGGATTATCTCCCAAGAAACTTTGTTTACGGCTACCCGCTTCAAAAACAAATCGTTTCAAATAGGGATAACCTTGCGCCGCATCATACAAAGCTACTGTCCAAACTTTATCGGGATCAAATTTCTCTATCCGTAAAATATTGGGGTCATAATGATTCGTGGCATCCGATGTCGTCGTACAAAACTCGCCATTCTCCAAAACGACAAGCACTTGATCGTCTCCATGAAATTCGCCCAAATATTCTCCTCGTCCATCATAATTCAAGCGGAGAACATCTCGATCGAACCAAACCTTGCGTCCACCCAATGTAGATCCGCCCCGTTCCTTCAAAGAAATACGATGAATCTCATTTTTAGTAAGAATATTTCCCATAGATTGACGGCCCTTAATGGCTATTTCACTGAAATCGCGGTCGACAAACAGAGTTTTCATGCGAGGCTTCGGGACAAAAGTCACCCGCAAAACCTCGGCTTCTCCATTGGGATTCGCTGTAAACCAAACGACCCTCGACCCCGGTTTACCCTGCGTAAGATCATATTCCTTATCCCGAGTCACACCGGTCACAGCAAAACGTTTCATATAATGCAATCCTGCCTTTCCGTCCCGATAAACCGCATTGTATATCGTACGTTTATCATTCTTCTTAAATACGGCAATATGTAAAAGATTTTTCCCTACGAACATTTTTTCACTCACCTTCACTACCTTATATTTTCCATCTCGGTAGAAAAGAATAATATCGTCTATATCGGAGCAGTTACAAACGAACTCGTCTTTCTTCAACGATGTACCGATGAACCCCTCTTCTTTATTGATATAGAGTTTTTCATTCGCCTCGACCACTTTGGTAGCCTCGATGGTATCGAAACTACGAACTTCTGTCAATCGGGGATAACGACTGCCGTATTTTTCTTTCAAAGAGTCGTACCACTTGATTGTATAATCGACCAAATGGTCTATATCATAATCGATTTGAGCGATTTGCTCTTTTTTAGCAGCGATCAACTCATCGGCCTTCTCTGAATTAAATTTAAGGATACGAGCCATCTTTATTTCCATCAACTTCAATATATCGTCGGAAGTCACCTCCCGGATAAAAGAAGGCTTGAACGGTTCCAAACGCTTGTCTACATGCGCGATAGCCTCGTCCATAGAACGGCTTTCCTCAAATTCCTTATCCTTATAAATGCGTTTCTCTATAAATATTTTTTCTAATGATGCAAAATGCAAAATCTCTTGCGCTTCACCCTTCTGTATAAGTAGTTCCTTATGCAGCAATTCTTTCGTGTTTTCGACACTGATACGCAACAAATCGCTCACAGTCATGAAGTGAGGTTTATCCTCATTGATGACACAACAGTTGGGTGAAATGCTCACTTCACAATCGGTAAAGGCATACAAAGCATCAATAGCCTTATCGGAAGAAGTGCCCGGTATGAGATGAACCAATATCTCGGCATGCTGGGCTGTATTATCATCGACCTTTCGTATTTTTATCTTTCCCTTGTCCTGGGCTTTAAGAATAGATTCTATCAGTGTCGATGTCGTCTTGCCATAAGGAATTTCTACGATAGAAAGCGTACGATTATCGATCTTCTCGATTTTAGCGCGTACTTTCACGCTGCCGCCTCGTTCCCCATCGTTATATTTAGAAACATCTATAAATCCACCTGTCTGAAAATCGGGGTACAAATGAAACTCCTCGCCCCGCAGATAAGCCACAGCCGCTTGTAATATCTCATTAAAATTATGAGGTAATATCTTCGAAGCCAACCCCACAGCGATACCCTCGACGCCCTGTGCCAACAACAAAGGGAATTTGACAGGAAGAGTCACCGGCTCTTTCTTACGACCGTCATAAGACAACTTCCATTCGGTAGTCTTCGGATTAAATACGACATCTAAGGCAAACTTGGATAAGCGAGCTTCTATATAACGAGGAGCAGCGGCAGAATCGCCCGTAAGTATATTTCCCCAATTTCCCTGACACTCTATCAACAAATCCTTTTGGCCTAACTGCACCAACGCATCACCTATGGAAGCATCGCCATGAGGGTGGAACTGCATAGTATGTCCCACAACATTGGCGACCTTGTTGAAACGCCCGTCATCGAGCAATTTCATCGCATGGAGAATACGCCTTTGTACCGGTTTCAGACCATCGGCCAAATGAGGAACCGCCCGTTCAAGTATCACGTAAGAAGCATAATCGAGAAACCAGTTCTGAAACATTCCCGAAAGTTGGAATTTAATATCCGGCTTATCCGATACGGGTACTTTGTAAGCCGAATGAGATTCCGCTGAAACTTCGGATTCAGCGGAACGATCTTGGGGCATATCTTCTTGCGGTGTCGTTATTTCGTCGCTCATAGAGTGTATTTGGATTTATAAACGGGAAAAGCACACACAAAAGTGTGACTCTTTTTAATTTTTAAATACTCGTGTAACTACATTCCCCTGCAAAAATACAAATTTAATCGAAAAAAATCATTTACTTTGTGCCCTAAAATCGTCTGATTTAAGAAAGTAATCGGCTCGAAAATAATAAAGGTAAAAACAAGATAGCAACATAACATACAAAAGAAATGGCACAGGAAGACGTTTTTAAGAAATTGGTATCCCATTGCAAAGAATATGGATTTGTATTCCCTTCAAGTGAAATATACGATGGATTGGCTGCCGTATATGACTATGGACAAATGGGTGTCGAATTGAAAAACAACATAAAAAAATATTGGTGGGACAGTATGGTCCTACTGCACGAAAACATCGTGGGTATCGACTCCGCCATCTTTATGCATCCGACTATTTGGAAAGCATCCGGGCACGTAGATGCATTCAACGATCCGTTAATCGACAACAAAGATTCTAAAAAACGTTACCGAGCAGACGTGCTTATCGAAGATTGTATCGCCAAAATGGACGAAAAAATCGAGAAGGAGGTCGAGAAAGCCGCAAAACGATTCGGAGATTCTTTCGATGAAAAACTTTTCAGGGAGACCAATCCAAGAGTTTTGGAACACAAAGCCAAACGAGATGAGCTGCACGCTCGTTATGCCCAAGCAATGAACGATGTAGATTTGAACGAATTGCGTCAAATCATACTCGATTACGAAATAGTTTGCCCCATTAGCGGGACCAAAAACTGGACCGATGTACGTCAATTCAATCTGATGTTCTCGACCGAAATGGGCTCTACCGCAGATGGTTCGATGAAAGTCTATTTACGTCCCGAAACAGCACAAGGAATCTTCGTGAACTTCCTGAATGTTCAAAAGACCGGTCGCATGCGTATTCCGTTCGGAATCGCCCAAATCGGGAAAGCGTTCCGTAACGAAATCGTAGCTCGTCAGTTTATTTTCCGCATGCGGGAATTCGAACAAATGGAAATGCAATTTTTCGTACGTCCGGGAGAGGAATTAAAATGGTTCGCCAAATGGAAAGAAACCCGTCTGAAATGGCATAAGGCTTTGGGATTGGGAGACCAAAAATACAGATTCCACGATCATGAAAAATTAGCGCACTATGCCAATGCCGCTACCGATATAGAATTTGAAATGCCCTTCGGGTTCAAGGAAGTGGAAGGTATCCATTCAAGAACAAATTTCGACTTAGGCAATCACGAAAAATTCTCCGGAAAAAAAATACAATACTTCGATCCGGAGTTAGGAGAATCCTATACACCGTACGTTATAGAAACCTCTATCGGTGTAGATCGCATGTTCCTGAGTATTATGGCTGCCGCTTATTGTGAAGAGACACTGGAAGGAGGAGACAGTCGCGTAGTGTTGCGATTACCGGCAGCGCTCGCCCCTGTAAAAGTTGCAGTAATGCCTTTGGTTCGCAAAGACGGCCTACCCGAAAAGGCACGTGAAATTATCGACAATTTGCGTTTCGATTTCAAATGTCAATACGACGAAAAGGATTCTATCGGGAAACGTTATCGCCGTCAAGATGCCATCGGCACACCGTTCTGTGTAACGGTAGACCATCAGACTCTCGAAGACAATACGGTCACCATACGTTTCCGAGACTCGATGGAACAACAACGGGTGGCCGTAGACCAGCTCCAAAACATAATTGGAGAACAGGTTAGCCTGAAAACATTATTAAAGAAAATTGTAGAATAAATTATTCCTATCCAAATATGAAATACTTCGTTCGAGCCATTTTAGCAACGATCATAGCGGCACTACTTTCTTCGTGCAGTTACAATAGCATGGTCGAAGCCGATGAGAACATAAACGCCCAATGGGCAAAAGTAGAGAATCAATATCAACGTCGCGCCGATTTGGTTCCCAATTTGGTCAATACGGTTAAAGGATATGCAGCGCACGAAAGCGAAACGCTCGAAGCTGTAATCGCAGCCCGATCGAAAGCAACCCAAATTACCGTAGATCCGGCGAACTTGACAGAAGAAAATTTACAAAAATACCAAGAAGCACAGGGTGAATTGTCGAGTGCTTTGGGAAAATTGTTGGCAATCACCGAGAACTATCCCGATTTGAAGGCCAACCAAAATTTCTTGGAATTACAAGCTCAGCTCGAAGGAACTGAAAACCGCATTGCGACAGAACGCTCTCGCTACACGGACGCAGTGAATGCCTATAACAAAAAAATCCGTAAATTCCCCGCTTTGATTACGGCAAAGATTTTCGGATTCGACGCAAAACCTCAATTCAAAGCCGAAGCGAGTGCTGCGCAAGCTCCCACCGTGGAATTTTAATGAATAGCAATATACAATGAAAAAGTTACCTATTTTCTTACTTATCTGCCTTTTGATAGGCATTGTCGCCTGTAAGGAGACAGAAGACTATTGGACGCAGTACGAGCAATGGCGAGAGACCAACGAATCATGGTTCATCGAACAACTTGGAGCCAAAGATGAAAAAGGAAATCCCATTTACACCAAAGTAGTTCCAAGCTGGGACCACAGTATTTATGTATTGATGAAATACTACAACGATACGAGTCTCAACCGAGATGCCCAATCGCCTTACCAAACCAGTACGGTAGATGTGATATACAAGGGTATGTTATATGACGGAACTCCTTTCGATTCTTCTTATCTGAGAACCGACAGTATTTATCGTACACAGGTAAAACAAAACATCAAAGGTTGGATCATAGCTCTCGAACAAATGAAGGTGGGAGACAGTTGCCGTGTGATTATTCCTCAAACATTAGGATACGGAGCTCAATATATGTCATCTCTGATCCTTCCCTACACGACTTTGGTATTCGACATGAAATTAGTCGATATTCCCGGGTTAGATAAACCGGTGACCGAATAAAAGCATTCTCTTTCCTATTATTATAAATGAGACGGCTGTTAAAAAAACAGCCGTCTCATTTTACAATATGGTTCAAGATAAAAAATCGAGGCCACTTTTCCTCGGCTATCTTTGTAGAATATAGGATACGGTTCGGCAGAGTCAAGTCGGAAATGTAAATTCCGCTTGCCATTGCACTCACCTTTCACTATATTTGAGTTGAAGCTCGAAGATACTTTCGCTCGGCTGAATAAAATTAAAGCGAGCTTTGTTTTGCTCCGCTCTCGCTTATTCGTATATTTGTAGAACATAGGAGCAGTTCGGCAGAGTCAAGTCGGAAATGTAAATTCCGCTTGCCATTGCACTCACCTTTCACTATATTTGAGTTGAAGCTCGAAGATACTTTCGCTCGGCTGAATAAAATTAAAGCGAGCTTTGTTTTGCTCCGCTCTCGCTTATTCGTATATTTGTAGAACATAGGAGCAGTTCGGTAGAGCCAAGCCGGAAATGTAAATTTCGCTTGCCTTTGCACTCACCTTTCGCTATATTTGTATGTAAATATGAAAATAAGCTGCACATCGCCAGAATTTCTTTTCTCGAATTGCACTATTTTTGTAAAGCAAATGTAACACAAAGGAAACATGAATGACGTTTCTTTGTTTCAATAAATAGGAATCTTCATACTTTTAAAAATCTACGAAAATGATATACATCGAAAAAGAACTCGACGATCTGAAAAAAGAAGTCCTCGAAATGTGGGACTTGGTTAATTCTCAGCTGAACCGTGCAGGAGAAGCCCTTTTGTCTATGGACAAAGAGCTGGCGCACGAGGTAACCTACCGGGAAAAAAGAGTGAACGCATTCGAGCTGAAAATAGACAGCGATTGCGAAGACATCATCGGATTATACAACCCCGTAGCTTTGGATTTGCGCTTTACATTGTCCATGATGAAGACAAGCAATAACCTCGAACGCATAGCCGACTTTTGCGATGGAATAGCCCGATTCGTTATCGACTATCCCGAAGTAAACATTGAATCGGAATTGTTCGAAAAAACGGGTATTAAAGAAATGCTCGACATTGTCAAAGCCATGATGTTGCAAGCCGAAAATGCTCTTATCGAAGAAAAATCGTCCGAAGCGATAGCCGTCTTCAACAAAGACAACCGGGTGGACGAACTGAATCACGCCGCAGTCCCCATCATCGCCGAATATTTACAACAATTCCCCGAAAGAGCCATAGAGTGCCTTAATCTCATCAGCATTATCCGACGACTCGAACGCATTGGCGACCACTGCAACAATATAGCCGAAGAAATCGTATTTTACTTGGACGCAAAAATATTGAAGCACGCCGGAAAACGTTCTTAATCACATTACGGGAAGGAGAAAGGTCTGATAAAATAAAATGTTTTTATCATCTTTTACAGTAAAAAAGCGGGTTACTGTCAGAAGAAAATAATATCTTTGTTTAGGTAAAAACAGAGACGTAATTTTTTTTGTTAGCCGACAAGGTAATGACAGCCGTTTCTTTTACCAGAAGCCACAAGAAACTTCGAGTACATAATTAAAAAGATGAAACATTTTATCATAGCTATCATACTTTTCTTCGGTATCTCCTCCATGCATATCTATTCTGCTGAGACAGCCACAGTAGAAATTCCCGATATGGAGAAAATAGAAAATGCCGTCCGAGATAGCCGCTCGCCCTATTATTATCCCGACCTGATGAAAAAATACCTCGGCAACGACACGACAATGACGTTGCAGGATTTCAGACATTTATACTTGGGATATGCCAGCCAAGAAGATTACAATCCCTATCGCACAGTCGAGATTCCCGAAAGGATAGAAAAACTTTATGCTCAGACCGTTCATACCGAATCGGAATGTGATTCGCTTATCAAATATGCGCGAATCGCCTTATCCGATATACCTTTCGATTTACGACAAATAAATCTCTTGATCTACGGACTTCGACAAAAAGGAGAGACAGAAGAAGCCAACCTATGGGAATACCGGCTGAAAGGTATCATACAAGCCATACTCTCGACCGGCGACGGAAAAGCGCCCGAAACAGCTTGGTTTGTCATTTATCCTGCCGACGAATATAATATCGTAAATCGACAAGGATTTACCGCTACGGAATTTACATTCGTCGAGCCTTATTTCGATTACATATCGATAGAGAAGAACCCTCTTAAAATCGAAGGGTTCTATTTCAATGTAAAAAAACTGCTCAAAGAATACAACCGTAAATTCTACGAGCGTTAATCTAACCCTATTCGAATTATACTAATCATTTAATCATATAAAACCATTATGGAAATAAAACCCGGTAAATTTGTAGTTCTGACCTACGACCTGTACGCAGGCGCAGGCGAACCGGAAGAAACATTAATGATGCGCGCTACCGACGAAATGCCCGACCAATTCGTGTTCGGAGTGGATCAAAATATTCTTCCTTCCATGTTAAAACGGCTCGAAGGATTAAAACAAGGCGACAAATTCGATTTTGTACTTTCTTGTGAAGAGGCCTTCGGAGAACGCAACGAAGAACACGTCATGGAGTTAGACAAGGAGATTTTCATGGTAGACGGAAAATTTGACGACCAAACCGTATTCGAAGGAAATACCGTGCCGATGATGACATCGGAGGGCTACCGTATAAACGGCTCCGTACTAAAAGTTACAGACGACAAAGTTTTGATGGATTTCAACCACCCGTTAGCCGGTGAAAATCTGCATTACGTAGGTATGGTCAAGCTCGTACGTGATGCCACGGAAGAGGAACTTCACCCCCGCCATAGTTGCGGTTGTGGTTGCGGTCACGATCATGGCAGTTGCAGTGACGGCTGCGGAGATTGCTGCGACGGTTGTCATTAAATAAAAACAAACAGACACATAAGAGCGAGGGCGGGTGCATGGCTGCAACCCGCCCTCATCGTTCCCTACCAATAAGCTAATATCCGATTATCAACATAACCCCGACAGCGATTATCACAGAAAACAGGAGATAAAGGACCGAAGCCCACAGTGTGCGCCCCAACGTTTTCCAAAACTTATCGGGGAAAAACGAATACGCCGCCCAATAAGTGGGGAGCAAGCAAAGAACCATCGAAGTCCACTCATACACCGTATAATACGAGGCGTCCAATACCCACCCAATAGGCATTAACACCAACGAAAGCAAAATATACAACACCGACAGGTAACAACAACCCAGCAGATACTCTACCCAATTGTACCGCGCAGCACCGGCCTTGCGGAAGGCAATCTTGACAGCCAACACCATGAACGGAACCGTGACGATAGTGAGTAAGGTATAGTGCTCGACAATCCAATTGTGAGTAGCCGATCCCTCGATAGTCGAAATAGTCCCGGCCCCACCCTCGATATGTCCGAAGAAAAGAAGGATTACACACCATACCGCCAGTAACGGGATAGGAGCCATATAACCTTTGCGACGTCCGGCGAAGTAATCACTTATTAGCCGGTCGGGGTGGACGACCAACGTACGCGTTGTCTTAACAAAGGTATTGTCGACATGAAAAATACCATGCAGAATATTGTCCCACACACTCTTCCAAGTCAATCGCTCCACCGTGGATTTTTGACCGCAATGGTTACAAAAGTTACCTTCAAATTCGGTTCCGCAATTTTTGCAAATCATCTCCTTCTCGTCATTAAAAATCGGGAGACAAAGATACATCGTCACACACTTCTCGCCAACAAACAACAGCCCGAATTTTCAAAAATAGTTCGTCGGGCGGTGTGGCCGGCGGTTACAGCCCAACCGGATATCGCTCTTCACGGCCGACATCGCCCCCTTGTATTGCAACTGACGGCGAGCGCTCTCTTCGGGTTGTTTCGTAGCAAACCATTGATTCAAAACATGATGTACGATAGCCCGTTCGAGCTGATGACAAATTGATTCATCGAGCGCCAACGGGCGTTGCCGAGACAAAAGAACAGCAAAAACAAGTGTTGTTTCGGTGGAAACAGACTCATCGGATAAATAGGCAGACAAAGCCCGCATCATTTCGTCCCGGGCATCGGCAAGCCAACGGGAAAGAAATGGTTTATCGTCTTCGGAAAAAATTATAGAACGGCTCCACCCCGACTTCAAATCAGACTGTCCCACTAAACTTTTTGCCACATAGGAACTTTCGGCAATCAACTCACGCAATATCCGTTCTTCTGAGAATGAAAATACGACTGTCTCAAACTCAAACGGATTTTCTACATTTCTTATCTTTTTCATTTCCTTCTTATGATATAAAAAAACAATATGACAATAAAAATCATTAGGACATACCCCGACACTCTATGAATGTCCATTTCCTTTGAACTACGATGGTTCTGTTCCTTCTCCGAACGAGATTGTAAGGCAGCTGTCTCGTTTAACGAATCAGAAACGGCAATCTCGTTCCGAGCGACAACTTTTTTCGATTGTTTCAAACGAGTAATCGAAATGGAAGGATTGACAGTTTTGTCCTGCATGGAATCGAATACATCTACATGTGTCCATTCCCATTCGGTAAGCCCCGACCATTCATTCCGACACAGCGAATCAATGACGACATGTAAATCGCGATCAATAGAATGCACGCGATTTTCCCGAGCCTCACCGATTGTCTGACGAGACGTATGACAAGCCCAAACAAAAACCGGAAAAACAATACACAAAATATAAGGAAACCTTTTCACGATACACCTCCTTTTTGCATACGGTAAATTGTCAACAGAGCCGACCGCTCGGACAAATAAAAACGAGGAGCTCGTTTTTCAGCCAATATCGTACAAAGCGCATCGTTAAACGGGACTTGGGGACGTCGCCTCAAATAGCTCGCCAACATATTGGCCAAATCGTTGTACATCTCTGTTCTTGTCGATGACACACATCGAGGTGAATAGCCTTTGAAAATTCGTTTCACATTCCGCCTCGCTTCCTCATAACTGATATAGAAACGAGGAGCTATGGAATAAACCACACGCCTGACAATCTGCTCCCGGGGAACATTCACGGCCATTTTTCCCAATGATTTGAGGGCTTCGTTGTATGCCCTAAACAAATCTCGGTCTCTTTCTTCCTTGTAATATAGTTCCATATAATTCTTATTACAAGAAGAGATACAAAAACATAGCTTTCTCAAAAGCCTCTACGAAACGGGTAACACAAATATATATCCAAATTGGTATAAATACAAATATATATGGTTATTTTACCACAATATTATATTTTTTTATTTTTTCAGATGTTAATTTAGAGACGAGATGGAGTAGAAAATATGTATTTTTGAGGTGATAAACCAAATAATAAAATGAATTTCAGAACGGCCATAGATTTTCCCGGTAATCCCGGATATATCGACCATCGGCAACAAATTTTGTTGCTGGGGTCGTGCTTTGCCGAAAACATAGGCTTATGGCTGCAACAGCGTAAATTCAATGTCGATATAAATCCATTCGGCACATTATACAATCCCCTTTCCATTGCCCAAAGCTGGGAACGAATCGTCGAGGAAAAAGCGATTATTGAAAACGAACTTTTCGCTTTCAATAATCTATGGCACAGTTACGATCACCATTCCCGATTCTCGGGGTGCGACAAAAAGGCCACGTTATCGCTCATGAACCGCCGAATCGAAAAGGCTCACCGCCAAGTGCCGAATATCGACCGAATAATCATCACATGGGGAACCGCTTATGTGTTCCGATTAAAAGAGACGGGTAAAGTTGTCGCCAACTGCCACAAACAACCGGCCTCGATATTCGACCGAGTGCTGTTATCGGTCGATGAAATAGTTTCCCGATGGAGAGACATCATAAAACACATCGAAAACAATCTACCTCAATGTCGTATATTGTTCACCGTGAGCCCCATACGTCACCTTAGCGACGGAGCACACGGCAACCAAATAAGCAAATCGACGCTGCTACTGGCAATAAACCGATTGCAACAAGAGTTCGGGATTTGCGATTACTTTCCTTCTTATGAAATCATGATGGACGATCTGAGGGATTATCGTTTCTACGATACCGACATGACGCACCCCTCGAAATCGGCGATCGCTTATATAACCGAAATATTGGAGGAAGCATACCTTTCTCCCGAAAGCAAAGAAATAGCCTCTCAATGGTACAAGATACAAAGAGCTTTGGAACATCGTCCCCTGATGCCCGATAAAGACGAGTACACTATTTTTTTACAACATACGCTCGACAAGGTCATGAGATTTCAACAAATGTATCCTTACATAAATGTATCGAACGAAATTACAGAATTAAACACAAGAATCAGTCAAATATGAATTACACGATTACCGAAATAGCAACTATCGTCAAGGCACAGAAAAGAGCCTACAAAGACTATACTATCACGGCTCTATTAACCGACAGCCGTTCTCTCACGTTTCCAGAGGAGACTTTGTTTTTCGCTTTGGTTACCGAACGAAACGACGGTCACCGTTACATCAAAGATCTCTACCGAAAAGGAGTACGAAACTTCGTGGTGGAACATCGGGTAGCCGATGAAGAGCTTATGCCCGAAGCAAATTTCATCATCGTAAAAAACACATTAGATGCCTTGCAACAATTAGCTGCGACACATCGAAAAAAATTCGATATACCGGTAATCGGCGTTACGGGAAGCAATGGAAAGACCACAGTCAAAGAGTGGCTTTATCAACTTCTCCAACCAGACTACAATACGGTGCGCTCTCCCCGCAGTTACAACTCTCAAATAGGAGTCCCGTTATCGGTATGGCAAATCGGGTCGAAAACCGAGATGGCTATTTTTGAAGCCGGAATTTCTCAACCCGATGAAATGATTCATTTGGAAGAAATCATCAAACCGACGCTCGGTTTGATAACCAATATCGGAGAAGCCCACCAAGAGGGATTCCAAACCATACAGCAGAAATGCATCGAAAAACTCACTTTATTGAAAGCCTGTGATTGCATTATTTACGATGGAGACAACGAACTTATCTGCGAATGCGTGGAGAAACTCTGCTTCGGGTGTCGAGAAATTGCTTGGTCCAGAAAAGACCGGGACAAACCGCTGTACATCTCCAAAATAATCAAAGGCAACGATTCTACAAAAATAGAATATACTTACTTGCAATACCACAGTTATATTACTATCCCATTCGTAGAAGATGCTTCCATCGAAAATGCGATTCATTGTCTGGCAGTCATGCTTTACTACAACCGACCGCCCGAAGCGATAACTGACCGCATGAAGCGTTTGACTCCGGTAGCCATGCGTATGGAAGTCAAAGAAGGGATAAACAACTGCCTAATTATAAACGACAGCTATAACTCGGATATCAATTCACTCACCATAGCCCTCGACTTTCAAAATCGAAGGGCGGCAGCCAAAGGTATGCGCCGCACGCTTATACTGTCGGACATTTACCAGACGGGGCTACCCCCGGCCAGCCTATACCGGAAAGTCGCCGATATCATATTGCACAAAGGAATAGAACGCCTCATCGGGATAGGCCCGGTAATCTCGGATAACGCTTACCTTTTCAATCTCGAAAAAGAATTTTATCCGACGACCGAAAGTTTCCTTGCACAACTTGACCCGGCCGACTTTCATAATGAACTGATTCTAATCAAAGGTGCGCGAGAATTTCATTTCGAGCTCATCTCCGAAACCTTAGAACTGAAACAGCATGAAACCATACTGGAAATAAATCTCGACGCCATCGTCCACAATTATAACCTATTCAAATCGAAATTACGTCCCGAAACAAAAATCATCTGTATGGTAAAGGCTTTCGGCTACGGAGCCGGTTCTTATGAATTAGCAAAAACCTTACAGGACAGAGGAGCCGATTTCCTTGCAGTAGCCGTTGCCGACGAAGGAGCCGAATTGCGGAAAGCGGGAATAACCATGCCCATCTTGGTGATGAATCCCGAAATGAGCAGTTTCAGAACACTGTTCAGCTATTACCTCGAACCCGAAATATATAGTTTCGAACTGCTGAGAGCGATTATCGCAGAAGGGGAAAAATTAGGTTTAGCGGGCTATCCTGTGCACATAAAAATAGATTCAGGCATGCATCGGCTCGGATTCGAAGAAAAGGATATGGAACAAGTCGTGGAAATTCTCAACGACCAAACCGTCGTCATCGCCCGTTCGGTCTTTTCTCATTTCGCAGGAAGCGACGAAAAAAGATTCGACGATTATTCTCATCGTCAAATCGAAACATTCTCCCGTTGTGCCGACTACCTACAACAACACTCCAAGCATAAAATACTGCGACACATACTAAACACGGCGGGAATATTACGCTTCCCCGAATACCAAATGGATATGGTAAGGCTGGGTATAGGATTATACGGAGTCTCCCCTATCGACACACCTTGCGGGCTGGAAACAGTCAGCACATTGAAAACAACTATCCTTCAAATCAAAACACTGTCTGCCGGAGAAACCATAGGGTACGGAAGAAAAGGTGTATTATCTCGCGATTCCCGCATAGCGGCAATTCCCATAGGATATGCCGACGGACTCGACCGCCATCTGGGAAATGGAAAAGGGTGTGTCGTTGTAAACGGAAAACGAGCTGCCATCGTAGGTAATATTTGCATGGACGTATGTATGATCGATGTAACCGATATAGATTGTAAACCGGGTGACCGAGTTGAAATATTCGGAGAACAACTGCCCGTCACCGAAATCGCAGAAAAACTCGATACAATCCCTTATGAAATTCTCACTTCGGTTTCTACCCGGGTGAAGCGAATCTATTACAGAGAATAAATACAGGCGTCTTAGGAAATTATTATACATTCCTTTTTTACAAAATTCCAATCGTTCAAAAAAACAATTTTTCTTTTGCCGATTCAAAAAAATAGAGGCCCTTCGGGGCCTCTATAAACCGAGATAATACTCTCTCATTTTTTAATTTCAATTTCTTCTTTCAGGTCAATTTCATTTCTCTCGGCATCATAAAATTTATATTCGAGATAAGCGAGAGACTGATTAGGAATTACTTTCAGCTGAAAAGTGTATTTACAACGCCACTTCATCTTCAAAGAAAATACACCTTGATTGACATATGCAGCTACAAAAGGATGTACGTGTAATGTGAATTTCTTTATTTTCAACTTATACACCAGATAATGAATCTTCGACTCCAACAGATCGGTAAAAAGTAAGGAAGGAGGAATAGTACCTTTACCATGACAAGTCGGGCAATCTTCACTGGTAATAATATCGAGTGCCGGCCGCACCCGCTGGCGGGTAATCTGCATCAATCCGAATTTACTCAACGGCAAAATATTGTGCCTTGCCCTATCATTAGCCATCAGCTCACGCATGCGGTCATATAGTTTCTGACGGTTCTCGGCTTCGTCCATATCGATGAAATCGATCACGATAATACCGCCCATATCGCGCAACCTCAGTTGCCGTGCTATTTCTTCGGCGGCATTCATATTTACATCAAGGGCATTGCTCTCCTGATCGGAAGAAGCCTTCGAACGATTTCCGCTATTTACATCAATAACATGCAGAGCCTCTGTATGTTCGATAATGACATACGCTCCACTTTTAAAAGAAACGGTTTTTCCTAATGAAGATTTTATTTGCTTGGTAATAGCGAAATTATCAAAAATAGGCAACTCCCCATCGTAAAGTTTAACTATATCTTTTCGATCGGGAGAAATAAGACTCACATAGTTGTATATTTGGTTATATGTCTCCTTATCGTTTACATAAATATTTTCGAAAGAAGGGCTAAATATATCACGCAGTATCCCTACGGTTCTACCCGTTTCCTCATAAACGAGCGACGGAAGCTGAGCCTTTTGCAACTTCACTAACATATCTTCCCAACACCTTACCAACGTTTTAAGTTCGTTATTCAACTCTGCGACCCGTTTCCCTTCGGCAACAGTTCTGACAATCACGCCGAAATTGCGGGGTTTAATACTTTGTATGAGCTGCCTAAGGCGCAATTTTTCCTCGTTCGATTTAATCTTTTGCGATACAGATACTTTATCTGAAAAAGGGATTAACACTAAAAAACGACCGGCAAAAGAAATCTCTGCCGTAAGGCGAGGTCCCTTAGACGAAATAGGTTCCTTAGCAATTTGAACCAACACTTCTTGACCCACCTTCAAAGCATCGTTAATCGTACCGTCTTTTTCAATATCGGGCAATAAATCAAATTTAGAAAGAGACAACACTCGTTTGCGATCGGCAAGCGACTGTTTAAGAAACTTTGCACTCGAATTATATTGTGTACCTAAATCGAGATAGTGCAAGAAAGCATCCTTTTCGTAACCTACATCAACAAATGCAGCATTAAGTCCCGGCATCAGCTTTTTGACCCGTCCCAAATAGATATCGCCCACAGAAAACGATATGTTCCGAGCCTCTTTCTGAAGCTCCACCAATCGATTATTCTCGAGCAATGCAATAGAAATCTCTTTGGGTTGTACGTCTACTACAAGTTCGCTGGACATAAATTGTTATTTAGATTACTGATATTCACGCAGCATGTCGGCCTTCTTAAAAAGAACAGGCATCCTGCCAAAAGAGTTTTTAATACTAACCATTGTTATACAAAATGGTTTCGATAAAGCAGAAAGAACAAATCTAATGACTAAATCGCATTAAATTTGTTCTTCGTGTTCTGTCATTCATTGAGCCGACAGACATTATTTCTTCTTATGTCTGTTTTTTCTCAATCTTTTTTTGCGTTTGTGAGTAGCCATCTTATGGCCTTTTCTTTTTTTTCCACTCGGCATAACGGTATGCTTTTAAAGATTAATACTTATATTTATTGATTTTCTTATTTTACTTCACCCATAAAAGTTTTTGCAGGCTTAAATGCCGGAATGTTGTGGGCCGGAATTATTATCGTAGTATTTTTGGAAATATTGCGAGCCGTTTTCTGTGCTCTTTTCTTTACGATGAAACTACCAAAACCTCTCAGGTACACATTTTCACCTTTTGCCAAAGAGCCCTTTACACTCTCCATAAATTTTTCAACGGTTTCAAGAACAACAGCTTTTTCTATTCCTGTGTTTTTAGAAATTTCGTTTACAATGTCAGCCTTAGTCATTTTGCTATAAATTATAATATTTATGAATAATATTGTTTTTAATTTTTTGGACTGCAAATATATAGCTTTTTACCCATCTAAAAAAGCAAAAACACTTTTTTTTCTCAAATTAAAAGCCTCAATCCATACTGTTTTGCGAGTGCAAATATCGTACTTATTTTTTACTTTTCAGCAACTTATATTATTTTATTCTTATAGGAATGTTCCACTCACCGGTTTAAGACAGCAAGTAAAACCATTTACTCGATCGTCACATCTTAACGAATCTGAAAATAAACCACCTAAATAAAATTTAAAAAAGACTCTTATATAAACAAATTTGTAACATTCCGATTTATTTTCGTATATTCGCCCTTGTAAATCTCTATTCTCACATGGAAATTATAATTATAGTACTTCTTATTTTATGTAACGGAGTACTTTCTATGTCTGAAATTGCACTGGTTTCAGCACGAAAAGTCAAATTAGAAAATAGTGCGAAAAAAGGTAGCAAAGCGGCATTATCAGCCTTAAAACTATCACAAGACCCCGACCGATTTCTTTCAACCGTACAGATAGGTATTACCCTCATCGGAATTTTAACGGGTCTTTACTCTGGCGAAGCCTTAGCCCAAAGCCTTGCAAAACTATTAGCTAAAAGTTCTTTATTAGCTCCTTATGCAGTAGGTTTGGCACAAGCCATCATTGTTATTATAGTTACATATTTAACCCTTATTATCGGCGAATTGGTTCCCAAACGTATCGGTATGATAGCCTCGGAACGGGTAGCAAAGATCGTATCGAGACCTATGTCGTGGTTATCGTATATCGCATCGCCTTTCGTGTGGATACTCACCAAAAGTACAGCCGGGGTATGCCGTTTCTTAGGGCTTTCATCTCAAAAAGAAGGAATCACCGAAGACGAAATAAAAGCTATCGTTCGAGAAGGTACAGAGGGAGGGTGTGTACAAGAGGTGGAACAAGACATTGTAGAACGAGTTTTTAACTTGGGAGATCGCAATATATCCTCTATCATGACCCACCGGAGCGATTTAATTTGTCTCGATGTACAAGATGACAACACCACCCTGAAATCAAAAATTACCAGTGATCTTCATGCCGTATATCCACTATGCGAAGACAGCCTCGATAACATTATCGGAATAGTTTCTTTAAAAGATTTATTCGGAAAGATCGATGATAAAAATTTCGATATCAGAGCCGTCGCCTCAACTCCCTATTTCCTGCCGGAAAATATGAGTGTATATACTGCGATGGAAAGGCTCCGCAATGAAAACCAACGCTATGGATTAGTAACCGACGAATTTGGGAGTATTGAAGGAATTGTGACGATAAGCGATATTTTGGGAGCTTTGGTCGGTTCTGTATCATCGGGGCCTTCGGCAGATATTATTATCCGGGAAGATGGCTCTTGTCTCATCGACGGACAATGCTCTTTCTATGATTTTCTGGACCACTACGACATGACGGATCGTTATCAAGAATACAATTACAATACTCTGAGCGGGCTTATCCTCGAATTATTACAGCACATTCCGACCGAAGGAGAAAAGATAGAATGGCTATGCTTCACTTTCGAAATCGTCGACATGGACGGAGCCCGCATCGATAAAGTTCTGGTTCAAAAAAATGAAACGGATAACATAACCTTGTAACATCGATCTCAATGACAAAGACCAAACTGAATATCGAATCTTGGAACCGGAAGGAACACTTCCGGTTCTTTTCTGCTTTTGACGATCCCTTTTTCGGAATAACTACAAACGTAGATTTTACTACTATATATCTCGAAGCCAAACATGATTCTCAATCTTTTTTCCTTTACTCGCTCCATCATATATTGACAAAAGCCAATGAAACAGACGAATTCAAATTAAGAATCGAGGGAGGGAATTCTGTCGTTAAATACGATACCATACACGTATCTCCGACAATAGGAAGAGAAGACGGAACATTCGGTTTTGCTTTTTTCGAATATATCCCCGATCGCAACGATTTCATTCAACAAGCAATTCAAGAGATAACAAGAGTAAAAAACAGTACAGGATTATCCTTTTCGAAAAATACAGGAAGAGAAGACGTTATCAGATACTCTTCTATTCCGTGGTTCTCCTTCTCCGAAATGAAACACGCTGTTTCTTTCAAGAACGGAGACTCGGTCCCTCGCATATCGACAGGAAAACTCATCGACACAAATGGGAAAATGCTTCTTCCCATATCGATCTGTGCCCATCACGGACTCATGGACGGGAAACATATTGCCCAATTCTTAAATAAACTATCCGAACCATAAAGAATCTCTGCTCCCCATAAGTCTTCCAATCCTGTCTTGTTATGATATAGATATACTATTTGTACCAATGGTAGAGACAAACGAAACGAGGTATATCCCCGATGAATTTGTTTTTACCTTCGTTTGTATTATCTTTGCACCCCTAAAAGATTTAGTATAAAACAGGAGAGGATAAATATCCTCCGTGTGCTTGAACACCACGTAAAAAACAAGAATTATGAATCGTTCTTTTTCCCTGCCCTTTTTAATCATGGGCGTCGTCTTTTGTGTCTGCCTCATCTGCTCGAATTTACTCGAAGTAAAGATGATTTCGTTAGGAGGTATTACTGCGACCGCAGGTCTCATCGTTTTCCCCATCTCTTACATTATCAACGATTGTATCGCCGAGGTCTGGGGATATCGAAAAGCCCGACTCATTATTTGGCTCGGATTCCTGATGAATTTAATGGCTGTCATCTTTATACAGATAGCGATTATATTACCATCAGCTCCATTTTGGGACGGACAGAAATCGTTCGAAACCGTATTTTCATCAACTCCCCGCATCTTATTAGCAAGTTTCATAGCTTTCCTTGTAGGCTCCTTTTTGAACGCCTATGTCATGAGTAAAATGAAAATATCGAGTAAGGGTAAACATTTTTCATTGCGAGCCATTACATCGACCGTAGTGGGCGAAAGTGCCGATTCGCTCTTGTTTTTTCCTATCGCATTCGGTGGAGTAGTCCCTGTAAACGAACTATTGATTCTCATTGTAACACAAGCCTGCCTTAAAACGGCCTATGAAATCGTCATATTACCGGTAACGATAAGAGTCGTACGATTCGTAAAAAAGATAGACGGCAGCGATGTCTACGACCAGAAAGTTTCATACAACATATTCAAGATAAAAGAACTACAATAATCAACACGACTTATTATGAAATCAGATACATCACAACTGACCCTGCTGGGACATAAGACAGTATATAAACAGGATTATGCACCCGAGGTCTTGGAAACATTTATAAACAAACACCCGGAAAACGATTACTGGGTGCGATTCAACTGCCCGGAGTTTACCAGTCTGTGCCCGATTACCGGACAACCCGACTTTGCTACCATACAAATCGACTACATTCCCGGAGAACACATGGTAGAAAGCAAAAGTCTGAAACTTTATTTATTCAGTTTCCGTAACCACGGCGCTTTTCATGAAGATTGCGTGAACATCATCATGAAAGACCTCGTTAAGCTCATGAATCCCAAATACATCGAAGTAACAGGCTTCTTCACGCCCCGCGGCGGTATCAGCATATATCCGTATTGTAATTACGGACAACCGGGTACAGAATACGAGCAAATGGCGAAACAGAGATTACAAAACCACCGTTAAACCGGCTCAGACTTCGGTGAACAACTTTCCTTGCCAAGTATCGCGTTCTTTCATTCGCTTCAACAGACGAGCCGTAAACTCATAGTTCTTTATCCCCCAATTCGGAGCGATAAGCAGTTCGGCCGGGGACTGAGAGACAAAACGTTCGATAGCGATGTGAGGAGACAATCGCTCGGCAAAATCGATTGCCAGATCGATATACTCATCGACATCGTACAAATGAAAATCATTCGGATTGCTTTTATATTCGGCAGCCATACGGGTATGGAGAATAAGCTGCAACTGATGCAACTTAATCGTGTCGAGCGGCAACCGGGACATCTTATCGGCATGAGATAAAATCATCTCCCGATTCTCTCCCGGCAATCCCAATATCATGTGAGCCCCCACTGCAATACCCATTTCAGCCGTACGACAAATAGCATCGACCGAAGCGGCAAAATCATGTCCCCGGTTAACCCTACGCAAAGTTTCGTCGCAAGTACTCTCCACGCCATACTCCACCAATACGAATGTATGTCGGGACAAATCCGCAAAATACTCCAACAGTCCGTCGGGCATACAATCGGGGCGAGTACCGACAATAATCCCCACGACACCGGGGTGAGACAACGCCTCCTCATACTTCTGCTTCAAAACAGCAAGCTCTCCATACGTATTCGTATAAGCCTGAAAATAGGCCAAATAGTGCATCTCAGGATATTTACGGGCAAAAAAAGCTATCCCCTCTTCCAACTGGGAAGTGATACTCTTCCCCGTATGGCAATAATCAGGACTGAACGTCTGATTGTTGCAATAAGTACAACCACCGACCCCAATACTCCCGTCCCGATTAGGGCAAGTAAACCCTGCATGTAACGATATTTTTTGGACTTTGCAATCGAAATGGAGATTCAAAAAATCGGAAAAATCCCGATACCGTTTTTCTCCCGTCACCATCAATGCCCAAATTGATTATAAAATTCGACTACTGCAATAATTCCTTTCTCATACATTTCGATCAGGAAATTTTCATTCGGCGAATGCGTGGCATCCGATTCTAATCCGAATCCCATTAAGACCGATTTCACACCCAAAACTTTTTCAAAAGTTGCTATAATAGGGATACTTCCTCCACGACGTACCGCCAATGGACGTTTTCCGAACGCCAGCTCATACCCCTTTTCCGCAGCCCGATAAGCCGGCAAATCGATAGGACATACATAGCTTTCACCCCCATGCATCGGGCTCACTTTCACCTTTACGCTGCGAGGAGCGACAGAGTATATGTAATCGATAAACATCTTGGATATTTCCTCATGATTCTGATGGGGAACCAACCGGCAAGAAACTTTGGCATAGGCTTTTGACGGCAACACCGTTTTTGCACCTTCTCCCGTGTACCCGCCCCAAATACCGCAAATATCGAACGTAGGACGAATGGCGGTACGCTCCAAAGGTGAATAACCGATCTCGCCCGAAAGAGCCTCCACATCGATCGCCGCTTTATATTTCTCTTCATCATAAGGCACAGCTCCCAACATGGCTCGTTCTTGCGCCGAAACAGTTTCTACTTTGTCGTAAAAATGCGGTAAAGTTATACAACCATTTTCATCTACGACACCGGCCAGCATTTTGCAAAGCTCGTTAATGGGATTAGCTACCGTTCCCCCGAAAATTCCCGAATGCAAATCCCGATTAGGACCAGTGACCTCTATCTCCCAATAAGCCAATCCTCGCAATCCGGTCGTGATAGACGGAGTATCCAAACCGACCATACTCGTGTCTGAGACCAGTATTACATCGCATTTCAACAAATCGAGGTGTTCCTTACAAAAAGCCTCCACTCCGGGAGAACCGATTTCCTCGCCACCCTCTATCAAAAATTTCACGTTACAGCGTAACAACCCCTCTTTGACCGCAATTTCAAAGGCTTTCAACTGGATAAACCCTTGCCCTTTGTCATCGTCGGCCCCCCGAGCCCACAGTTTCCCGTCTTTTACTACCGGCTCGAAAGGCTCGGTATGCCACAGTTCAAGCGGTTCGACAGGCATCACATCATAATGAGCATATACCAGTACCGTAGGGAAACTCCTATCAACTATCTTTTCGGCGAAAACCACAGGCGAGGCCGAGGTAGGCATCACTTCGGCTCTATCGGCTCCGGCTTCCAAAAGCAAATCCCTCCATCGTTCGGCACAAAGCTGCATGTCCTTTCTATGTTCAGGCAACGCACTGATAGAAGGAATACGAAGCAACGAAAATAACTCGTTGAAAAAACGCTCTCTATGACTGTCTATATACTTTTTTGTATCCATATTTTTTAATTTATAATTTATGACTTTGTGCCAACAAATAATAATCGAGAATAACCATTGCTGCCATAGCTTCCACCACAGGTACGGCACGGGGCAATACGCAAGGGTCATGACGTCCTTTTGCCCTCAACACGGTCGGGTTTCCTTGCGAATCGACTGTCTCTATATCTTTCAATAAAGTAGCGACCGGCTTGAACGCGACTCTGAAATAAATATCTTCTCCATTGGAAATTCCACCTTGAATCCCACCCGAATGATTGGTTCTCGCTACGATTTTGCCCTGTTGAGTTTCGAATACATCATTCATTTGAGAACCTCTATATCTCACCCCTCTAAAACCCATACCATATTCAAAGCCTTTTACAGCGTTTATGCTCAACATCGCACTACCCAATGCGGCATGCAGCTTGTCGAACACAGGCTCGCCCAACCCTGCCGGAACATGTCGAACGACACAGGTAACGACACCTCCCACTGTATCGCCTTCTGACTTTACTTTTCCGATATATTCCTCCATTCGTTTTGCCATATCCGCATCGGGACAACGTACCGGATTTTTCTCTATCTCGTCGAAGTCATATCGATTATAATCGCCGGACAAAGACAATTCCCCCACCTGCGAAGTATACGCCCAGACTTCTATGCCCAGCCGAGTTAAAACAAGTTTTGCAAGAGCTCCGGCGACACAGCGAGCTATCGTCTCGCGAGCCGAAGAACGACCACCTCCCCGATGATCCCGTACCCCGTATTTCTGGGTGTATGTATAATCGGCATGCGAAGGGCGGAACACCTCCCGCAAATTATCATAATCCGATGAGTGTTGATTCTCATTATACACAAGAAAACCGATAGGCGTACCAGTTGTTTTCCCTTCGAAAATCCCGGAGAGGAATTCTACCCGATCGTTTTCTTTACGAGAGGTGACAATCGACGATTGCCCGGGACGACGCCTGTTTAACTCTCGCTGTATATACTCCATATCCAAAGGAATACCGGCAGGCATACCGTCTACCACCCCACCGATCGCCCTACCATGAGACTCTCCAAATGAAGTAAGCGTAAAGAGATTTCCGAACGTGTTCATCTCGATTATTGTATTAGTTAATTAAACAAAGATAGTACAAACTAAAAGCAAAAACAATACTCGCATGAATTATACCGGTCATTCTATAACTTATAATACAAATATTTATCTTCCATATAGAACCTTAATCCTATTGTTACAAATATAGATAAGAGAACTTAAAAGCGAACGGCTCCATTTTTCGACGATAGTACATTTTCCATAACATCGAACATAATAATCTCAAATACTGTTATTTATTTTCAAAGGAGCCATATACTCCTTTCCTCAAAAAATAATATAAACAAATATCATATCGATTTTTTCCTTATTTTTGTAAATCAATTTCTAAAACTAAAAAAATGAAGAGCATTAAAATTATGTCTTGTATATTGGCTGCCGGCATGCTATTTACAAGCTGTAACATGTCAAATACCGGAAAAGGAGCCCTTATCGGGGGAGGTAGCGGGGCCGCTGTCGGCGCCGGATTAGGTGCGATTTTCGGCAAAGGCAAAGGAGCTGCTATCGGTGCTGCCGTGGGTGCTGCCGTAGGAACAACGGCAGGAGCCCTTATCGGAAAGAAAATGGACAAAGCGGCCGAACAAGCCAAACAGGTAGAAGGTGCACAAGTCGAGCAAGTTACCGACAACAATGGATTACAAGCTGTAAAAGTGACATTCGACTCGGGAATCCTTTTCTCGACAAGCAGTTCAAACCTCAGTTCATCGGCTAAATCGTCTTTAAGTAAATTCGCTAACGACGTACTGAACCAAAATCGTGATATGGACGTCACTATCTACGGATATACAGATAATCAGGGCTGGAAAAACTCGACAGCAGAACAAAGTTACCAGAAAAATCTGAACTTATCTCAGGAGCGAGCTCAAAGTGTAGCAAGCTATCTGCTGGCATGCGGAGTTTCCACGAACCAGATCAAATCTGTGCAAGGTATGGGCGAAGCCAATCCCATAGCCGACAACTCCACGGCAGCAGGCCGACAAGAAAATCGTCGTGTAGAAATCTATTTGTATGCAAGCCAACAAATGATTCAACAAGCCGAAGCCGGAACCCTTTAAGGAATAACGCCATCATAAATCCACTGACAGGTATATTCTGTCAGTGGATTTATAAAATATGAGTCCAACAACTATTTATGTCATTCGATTGTATATACGATATAAAATCAGAATGAGTTTCTCCAAACATTAATTTGACACTAAAAAAGATCCGAATAATGAAAACCGTTTATTTATTTCTCGCAACAGGATTTGAAGAAATAGAAGCTCTCACGATCGTAGATATGTTACGCCGAGCCGAAATCGATATTACAACCGTTTCCATATCGCGAAATCTTCAAGTTGAAGGAGCTCATGGAATAACTGTTACAGCCGATTGTACATGGGTGGAACTATCAACCGAAGATGCAGACTGGTTAATTTTACCCGGAGGAATGCCGGGAACAAAACACTTGGGAGAATGCAAACCGTTGGTTTCTTTATTGCAACGCCAAGCCGCTGCCAACAAGAACATCGCTGCCATTTGTGCCGCTCCGTCGGTTCTGGGTCAGGCAGGATTGCTTAACGGATATAAAGCTACCTGTTATCCCGGATTTGAGCAATTCCTCACTGGCGCAACTGTAACAGGCGACAACGTGACTGTCGACCGAAACATTACCACAGGAAAAGGTCCGGGAGCCGCCATATCGTTCGCCACAGCCATCATCACCCAAATTGCCGGGGAAGAAAAAGCCCGTGAGGTCACGAGCGGCATGTTATTGTAAATCTTCAAAACCATACAGATAAGAAATAGCCCCGGCAATGCCGGGGCTATTTTTGTCATATTACAAATTCAACTATCGAATTATCCCACAATAGACGAAACCATCTTATCCAACGCTTCGGTCAATTTGTCGGCATTCTTTCCGCCGGCTTGTGCGAAATAGGGTTGCCCGCCTCCGCCACCTTGTATCAATTTAGCAGCATCCCGAACAATCGCAGAAGCATTCTTCCCATCGGCAACCAAGTCATCGCTCAGCATAACAGTCAATAGAGGTTTATCTTTATCCCGGGTCGCGGCGACAAAAGCCAATCCTTTGGAGACTTCACCCCGAAGTAAAAAGGCGATTCCCTTAACCATATCGGACGGCATCGGACCGATGAAACGAATAAGTTTCACGCCGTCTATACTCTCGGCCGATTTAACCATACGATCTTTCAAGACAATCATTTTCTCCTTAACATATTCCTCGGCCTGTTTCCTCAATTCGGCATTTTCATCGATGGCTTTATGAATCGCTTGTAACAAATTGGGAGCATTATTAAACAAGATTCCTATCTCTTTCAACGAATCTTGCAAGGCGTTCATCGTTTCCTCCACCCGAGCTCCTGTTATAGCCTCGATACGACGGATTCCCGCAGCAATCGAACTCTCAGTTATAATTTTTATCATACCGATATTTCCGGTATTGGATACATGAGTACCACCGCACAACTCGACAGAAGATCCAAAACGAATCACCCGGACTTCTTCTCCATACTTTTCACCAAACAGAGCCATCGCTCCCATAGCCTTAGCCTCGGCAATGGGAACATTACGATGTTCATCTAACGGGATAGCTTCACGCACTTTTCGATTGGCTATCATCTCGACTTTTCTCAACTCTTCGTCTGTGACTTTTTGAAAATGAGAAAAATCAAAACGCAACGACTGCGGAGAGACATAAGAACCTTTTTGTTCTACATGAGTTCCTAAAACTTCACGCAGAGCTTCGTGCAAAAGATGAGTCGCCGTGTGATTACATGCAGTCGCCCGACGTGCCTCTTTATCGATAACGGCATGGAATGTAGCGGTCACATCTTCGGGTAATCGCTCGGCTATATGAATACTCAAATTATTTTCCCGCTTGGTCTGTAATATCTCCACGATATCATTTCCAGAAATCAACTTTCCTGTATCGCCTACCTGACCACCCATTTCGGCATAGAAAGGGGTTCTGTCCAAAACGATCTGATAAAACTCGCGAGCTTTTTGTTTCACCTTACGATAGCGTAATATCTCGGCGTCGCACTCGGTCATATCGTATCCCACGAATTCGGGCTCACCCTCTTTCAATACAACCCAGTCGCCCGTTTCTACGGCAGCCGCATTACGAGCCCGTTCCTTTTGTTGTTGCATTTGGGCGTTGAACTCGTCAATATCCACTCCTAACCCTTTTTCTTTCAATATCAACTCGGTCAAGTCAAGAGGGAAACCATAAGTGTCATACAACACGAAAGCATCCCGCCCGCTAATCTCGCTCTTACCGGCAGCCTTTGTATCGGCAGTTACTTTATCGAGCAACTTAATCCCGGTTTCGAGAGTACGCAAGAAAGCATCTTCCTCCTCTTTAATTACTTTTCCGATAAGGACCTTTTGAGCCTTCAATTCAGGATAGGCATCTCCCATCGTTTCAATAAGAATGTCCAATAATTTATAAAGGAAAGCCTGTTTCTGACCCAAGAATGTATACCCGTAACGCACAGCCCGACGTAAAATACGACGAATTACATAACCGGCTTTCGCATTCGACGGCAACTGCCCGTCGGTAATAGAAAATGCAATCGTACGTATGTGGTCTGCAATGACACGCATAGCAATATCGGCCTTAGGATCGTCGCCATATTTCTTACCGCAAAGACGCCCGATTTCCCCGATAATCGGTTGGAATACATCGGTGTCATAATTAGACGTCTTTCCTTGCAACGCCATACAAAGCCGTTCGAATCCCATACCGGTATCGATTACCCGAGCAGGAAGAGGTTCGAGCGAACCATCGGCTTTACGGTTATATTGCATAAACACAAGGTTCCATATCTCTATCACTTGCGGGTGACTCTGGTTAACCAATTTCAATCCATCGACTTCGGCTCTCTCGGCATCACTCCGCAAATCGATGTGAATCTCAGAACAGGGTCCACAAGGTCCCGTATCTCCCATTTCCCAAAAATTATCATGTCGATTTCCGTTAATTATATGATCTTTGGGCAAATGCGCTTCCCAATACGAGGCTGCCTCGTTATCTCTCTCCAAACCTTCGGACGCATATCCTTCGAATACGGTAGCGTACAATCGGGCCGGATCTATTTTCAATACGTCGACCAAATATTCCCAAGACCAATCGATCGCTTCTTTCTTAAAATAGTCCCCGAACGACCAGTTACCGAGCATCTCGAACATGGTGTGATGATAGGTATCCAGTCCCACCTCTTCCAAATCGTTGTGCTTACCGCTCACTCTCAAACATTTTTGTGAATCCGCGACCCGCTTATATTTTGCCGGAACATTTCCCAAGATAATATCTTTAAACTGGTTCATTCCCGCATTGGTAAACATCAACGTAGGGTCATCTTTAATCACCATCGGAGCCGAAGGCACGATCTGATGGCCTCGTTCTCTGAAAAAATCCTTAAAAGATTCACGAATCTCTTTTGCTGTCAGCATAACAATTTAATTATATTAAGTTCCACGGCTTTCTTTTTCGTTATCGAAATAGAAATCGCCAATACGGTATATTAATATTACCAAAAACAATTTGCAAAAATAGCCCAAATTATTATTTTTGTACCCATGTGCAGATAAAAAAATGCTTAGAAACATATTTTTTTACGGTCTATAAAAGCTTTTGCCAATAAGAATGAGCCGACAAATAATCAATGAGTAAAAAAATATTCTACATATACAATCCTAAAACACTGACATACGAACGGGTATATCCTTCACTTCGCCAGCGCATCATCGTTGTTTTACGCCATTTGTTCGTCGGTAGCATACTAAGTATAGGGGTTATCGTCGCATTTTATTTTTGGCTCGGTTCACCCAAAGAAGAGCTTCTGAAAATGGAAAACGAGCAAATGCAGACACAATATAAAGTGCTTTCCAAACGAGTCGACGCTGCGCTGGAAGTTCTGAATGATTTACAACAACGAGACGACAACATGTATCGGGTCATTCTGCAAGCCGAGCCTGTAAACGACGAAATCAGAAATAACGGAATATACAACCCCAGCCGGTACGAGAATCTGTTGCAAATGAGCGATGCGGAACTGGTTGTTTCCACCAGTCAAAAAGTAGACAACCTCGCAAGGCAAGTATATGTACAATGTAATTCCATGAACGAACTCGTCAAACTGGCACAAGGCCAAGAGGAGCGCATAAAACACATTCCGGCCATACAACCCGTTTCTAACAAAGATTTGAAACGAACAGCATCGGGGTATGGTTATCGAATAGATCCGATCTACAAGACCACAAAATTCCATCAGGGAATGGACTTTTCTGCCAATGTGGGAACCCCTGTTTACGTAACCGGAAACGGCCGTGTCGTTGAAACCGGCTGGCAACAAGGATTTGGAAACACGGTAGTCATCGATCACGGATATGATTATAAAACCCGATATGCTCACCTCAGTAAAATACTAGTCCGTAAAGGACAAGAAGTCATACGAGGAGAAGAAATAGCCGAAGTAGGCAATACGGGGAAATCCACAGGGCCGCATTTACATTACGAAGTTCTATACAAAGGGAAAGCACAGAATCCTATCAATTACTATTTCTTCGACCTTTCACCCGAAGATTACGACCGCATGACTCAACTTGCCGAAAATCAAGGGCGTGTAATGGATTAAAAACAAATCGCATGAAAGAACCTGTAACAAATAAACAAAAACTATATTACACGATCGGTGAGGTATCGGACATGTTCAATGTAAACCAATCCTTACTCCGATATTGGGAAACAGAGTTTAAAACAATCAATCCTAAACGATCCCCCAAAGGGACTCGTTATTATTCCCAAAAAGATATCGAAGAAATAAAGCTCATTCACTATTTGCTGAAAGAAAGAAAGTTGAAAATAGAAGGAGCGAAACAAGTGTTGAAACACAAAAGAGAAAGTACCGTTCGGTCCCAACAAGTAGTGGAACGACTGAAATCACTGCGTTCCGAACTAATTGCCATTATGGAAGAACTGGAATAGCTTGGCTGTTAAGAAGGAAGATATTGACGATTTCAAGAAAGTTTCTTACACTTCCTAAACAAATAAGGTACACTATTCACACCGAGAATAAGCCCCAGAATCGCCCCGCAACTATTGGCGAGAAAATCATACCAGTCCGCACTTCGACCCATAGACATAGCACCCTGCAACAACTCCATCAAGCCACCCCACACAATAGCCCCGCACACGAGCAAAATCAACTTGGGAGCGGTAAACTTCGATACCCGATATATATCGAAACAGCCTATCCAAACAAGCCCCAAATACATACAACCGTGTACCAGCTTATCGGCTCCTTCGAATAAATAAAACTCCTGACTATGTACCGGATTCTTAGCCAGAGACAAATATGTAATTACAACCAATACTATAATCGTAGGGACAAACGCCAAAAATCTAAAAGGCCTCATATCTATTCACGTAATCTTTACAACAAACAAAAAGGTACAATTATCTCCTTTTTACAGAAATACTTGCTTTTGCAATCCTTTGACAAAGATAAAGTAAGCTAAGAATAAAAACAAATCACCCGATTTCTGCCAAGGATCAATCTACCTGTACCTCCTGTCACAAAGGCCTCATTTTCATTTACGACAAAACCAAATCCATTTGCATTTGGTTATATAATCTATCATTCATTTTTCACAAAAAGGATTACACTTTCATAGAAAAAGGGTTCTATTCCCTTTTTATTACGCTATTATATGGACAAATAAATTAAAATTTTATACTTTTGTAATTATATCTTGAACTAAAAATGGGAGAACGGGCAAAATTCGCGACCAAGTTAGGAGTAATAGCCACCACGGTAGGATCGGCGGTAGGATTAGGAAATATTTGGAGATTCCCTTATGAAGCCGGAATGAACGGAGGGGGAGCATTCTTAATGATTTACATTCTATGTGTTCTTATATTAGGTGTTCCGGTTATGTGTGCCGAATTCATTATCGGAAGGAAATCCAAATCCGACACGGTAGACGCATTCAAAAAATTAATCCCCGGCAGTCGATGGTACTACATCGGATATATCGGAATATTGGCCTCGATTCTTATTTTAGGATATTATATGGTCATATCGGGTTGGACGCTCGAATATCTTTTTCAAGCAGCCTGTAACAATCTGACCGGAAAAACGGCAGCAGAATTCAAAGCTGAACAAAACGCATTTATCCAGAACGATTTTCGGCCGTTACTATGGATATACATTTTTCTCTTTATCAACTATATCATCATATCCAAGGGTGTACAGAAAGGAATCGAAAAAATGTCCAACATATTGATGCCTATACTGTTCATTATTCTCATCGTTTTTTGCATACGATCGTTAACACTACCCGAAGCCAACGAAGGACTGAAATTTTTCCTACACCCCGATTTTTCGAAAATCACACCCCAAGTCATCGTACGGGCAATGGGGCAAGCATTCTTCTCTTTAAGTTTAGGCATGGGTATCCTCATCACCTATTCCTCCTACTTCAATAACAAAACTCATCTGATAAAAACAGCCGGCACGGTAGCGATACTCGACACAACCGTCGCCATTCTGGCCGGAGTAATTATATTCCCGGCTGTTTTCTCTTATGGCGTGGATCCTGTCGCCGGTCCCGATCTTGTATTTGTCACCCTCCCCAATGTATTCAATCAAATGCCGGTATCTGCGTTATGGTCTGCATTGTTTTTCTTACTCCTCACTGTGGCAGCTCTTACTTCCACCGTTTCTCTTTTCGAAGTTGCAGTTGCATTTTTTATCAACCACATGCATCTGTCAAGGAAAAAGGCAACCCGGACAATGATGATCATTGTTGCCATATTAAGCACTGTCTGCTCTCTTTCTATCGGTTCATGGAGCCATATACGCATTTTTGGGAAAACCATATTCGATGCCTGCGATTACTTCTCAGCTATCATCTTGCTGCCAGTAGGCGGACTGTTGATAAGTATTTTCATCGGGTGGATACTGAAACGAAATATCTCCCGGGAGGAATTGACTAACCGAAATAAATTGCACGAGCCACTATTCAACGCAATCTTTTTCTGTATCAAATACATAGCTCCAATCATCATCATTTTAATCTTTTTATCGGGATTTGGTATTATCTGATGGCACTTAAAAACGATTCTTTTTTCTCATTATCGAAAAGCGAACGCAGAGCGACTCTGTTATTGATTATCATTCTGTTAATCCTCACAGGAGCTCGCATTGCGCAATACTACTATCATTCACGAGAAAAGGTTGAAGTTACAACGGAATACGAATCATTTCAATCCGAGCTGGAAGAATTCAATCGTTCTTTGAACCATCAAAACGAAAAAGCAAAAAATGCCGAACGGCAAACCTCTAAAAGCCCCCGTCCTCCTAAAAGTTTAAAACCGGTTCCCCGGGAAGAATAGTGTCAAAGAAGTTTTTTTTAATCCATACCTTACTATTCAGCAAAAAGAATTATCTTCGCTCAACATAACAGCAGGCCGGTATGCAATGCCTGTATCGGCAGGTCTTGTTATATGATTTCAAAACGTACAGTACTATGTTCCAGTGGATACAAAAAGAACCGTTGTCTTTGAATCTTGGTGGAGAATTGGTTTCCCTATCGAGACCGCTAATCATGGGAATACTCAATATCACCCCCGACTCTTTTTACCCCGGAAGCCGTACTACGGAAGAAGAACAAATCGCCGAGCGACTGCGTAAAATGATGAATGAAGGCGCCGACATCATAGACATAGGAGCCTACTCCTCGCGATCTAATGCCGACGATATCTCACCCGACGAAGAGATGAAACGACTTTCGAAGGGACTCGATATTATCCGCAAACTATATCCCACGGCAAGAGTCTCGGTCGATACATTTCGTGCCGATATAGCCGCTCGCTGTGTCCGGGAATACGGAGTACAGATGATCAACGACATATCGGGGGGAGAACTCGATTCTCAAATGTTCGAAACCATAGCCGAGTTGAAAGTCGCCTATATTTTGATGCACATGAAAGGGACGCCCCAAACCATGATGCAACAAATCCGATACGAGCATATCATTCCCGAAATGCTTTACTATTTCTCAGAACGTATCGCCCGACTCGAAAGCCTCGGTGTCAACGATATCATTATCGATCCGGGATTCGGATTCAGCAAATCGGTCGACGACAACTACTTGCTCATGAACCGACTCGACGAATTTACCCGTACAGGCTACCCCTTATTGGTGGGAATATCTCGTAAATCAATGATATATAAATACTTTGGATACACTCCCGAAGAAAGTCTAAACGGAACTACAATCTTAAACACGCTGGCTTTATTAGGAGGAGCCGACATTTTGAGAGTGCATGACGTAAAAGAAGCTGTGGAAGCGGTAAAAATAGTTTCAAAAACCATACAATCCGTAAAATAAAATGTTCTCATTCGGCATAAAAGATATTATCGACATACTCATCGTAGCCCTGCTTCTGTACACTCTTTACAAAATGATGAAAGAGTCGGGAACAATAAGTATATTCACCGGTGTATTAGCATTCGTGGGAGTATGGATCGTTGTAACGCAAATTCTCGACATGCGTCTCATCGGGTCTATCATGGACAAATTTATGAGTGTAGGTCTCCTTATACTCGTTATTTTGTTTCAAGATGAAATCAAGCGCTTTCTCGTACAACTCGGGTCGCACAAACGATGGAGATTCTTTTTCAATTTCTTCCTTAAACACAAAGATACCGGAGAAAAGCCCTATATCATGCCCATCGTACATGCCTGTATGAATATGTCCAAGACAAAAACCGGAGCCCTGATAGTCATCGAGCAAGGAGTTTCACTCGATAATTACAAAAATACCGGCGACACGATCAACGCAAATGTAAATGCAAGGCTCATCGAGAATATATTTTTCAAAAATAGTCCTTTACACGACGGAGCCATGATTATCGCCGATGATCGAATAGCCTCGGCAGCTTGCATATTACCGGTCTCGCACAATACGAGAATACCCAAATCGATGGGGCTAAGACATCGGTCGGCATTAGGTATAACCGAAGTAACCGATGCCCTTGCCGTCGTCGTATCGGAAGAAACGGGAAATATCTCTTTGGCTCACAATGGAAAAATAACGACCAAAATCTCAGGCAAGGACCTCGAACGTATGCTGGCACAAGAATCTATCGATTGACTCAAAACGTCTGAATCGAAACAAAATCGCTCCACGGAAATCGTTCAGCATAAATCATGCGAGAACAGCTCGGGACATGAAGAACCACTTCCGAAAGAATGGACGGATTAAAACCATCGGCCACCGCAGGAGGTATCGGAGCCTCGATATAAATATCTTTCAACCGGAGACAGCCCATAAAAAGATGATCGCCGATACACGTCACCTCCTTACCGAAAACCACAGTCATAAGAGTCTTGATTTTACCGAAAGAAAAATTTTCAAATTTCAAATCCCTCCCCACATAAAGTTTTTCCAAAGGACAATTATAAAACAAATTATCTCCCACCTGCAAAGGTTTATTCCCATCGACAAATATCGCCTCTTTCAAAGAAATACAACTCCTGAATGCGTACACTCCTATCGTGTTCACATCACACCCTATCGACACCACCCCCAAAGACTCACATCTATAAAAAGCCAATTCACCTATATCCCGAACTTTATCCGGTATAACAACCGACGATAAATTATAACAACACCCGAATGCTCCTTCTCCGATAGACAATAGATTATCGGGCATTATCACCCTTGTCAATCGAGCACATTTATAAAAAGTATAATCTCCTATCTTATTATCCGAGGCACTATAATTCCCATAATAGGTATTTCCCCCATCTACAATATTTACCCCCGACAAATCCAAAACGGACAAACAACCGCCTGTCTCCTTTCCGTTTGCATCACACCCGCTCATCTCGCGAATGTATCTTAGGTCTGTGCCATTTAATTCCCCTATCAGTGTAAGCTCTACGATTCTGTATTTCAAATGAGACGCTATCAACGACGGTAGTGTACCAGCTTCATTCACACAAATAACCATACTCTTGTTACTGGGCCTTAATCTTCCGATCAACGCCCTTAACGACCATATAACACATTTCAAATTTTTCATAAATGCAATAAACTCTATAAAAGAACAATTCCCCCAACAATTAAAAATATAAGAAATCGTTTGTCCACCCACTAGAAATACAAACTCAGTATGACAACAACATCATACGCAACCCAAACGTAAATTCGACTCCGTCAAAAAAACTTTATTCCCTCTTTATAAATAAAACTAAATACTTCAACACAACACGATCGCTATACTTCGAAGTAATTTTTGTATAGCATCACAAATATTGGAAATAGTGAGTGCAGAGACAAACGGAAATCTTATTTCCGACTCGACTATGCCGAACCGTATCCTATATTCGTATTTGCAAATATAATAAAATCTGTTATAACAGATATGAATCCTATTTGTAATACACAATTTTATATATATTATATAGATTCACTCGATAATTGATGGGAATTGTCCTTGTAACTCCAACCCCTCTCCTCAGAAACGGGTGTTTCTCCGGTATCTTTCCTGTATCGCAACACAGGGAAGAAGAGTAAATACAATCCCATTTCATTCGCTAAATTAATATGGCAGAAAATAGCTGTCCCCACTTTTCTACTGCCCCATTATATATCGCATTTCTTGAACTCATTAAAACAGTTGAGGCGTAGAAAATATTCTACGCCTCAATACCCTATTATATTGTAACTATTTTATCGATTAGCCCGCTTACGCTCCGTCTCATCTAAGATAATTTTACGTAAACGCAAATGATGAGGAGTCACCTCCACATATTCGTCTTCTTTTATATATTCGAGAGCTTCTTCCAGACTGAATATAACCGGTGGAACGATACGAGCCTTATCGTCTGCACCAGAAGCTCGCATATTCGTCAGTTTCTTCGACTTGGTAACATTCACCACTATATCGTTATCCTTAGCATTTTCCCCAACAACCTGTCCGGCATAAACTTCTTCCTGAGGGAAAATAAAGAACCGACCTCTATCTTGCAACTTATCGATAGCATAGGCATAGGCCGTACCCGCTTCCATCGCAATTAACGAGCCGTTTGTACGGCGGTCTATATCGCCTTTCCAGGGCTGATATTCCAAAAAGCGGTGAGCCATAATAGCTTCTCCCGCCGAAGCGGTCAGCACGTTGGTTCGCAATCCGATAATACCACGCGAAGGAATATGGAACTCGATGTGTATGCGATCGTTCTGCGTAGTCATCGATACCATCTCTCCTTTCCGGCGTGTAACCATATCGATAATCTTGCTGGCATATTCCTCTGGAAGATTGATTGTCAACAACTCCACCGGCTCACATTTCTGCCCGTCAATTTCCTTAATAATTACCTGGGGCTGTCCTACTTGCAACTCATATCCTTCACGTCGCATAGTTTCTATCAAGACCGACAAATGTAACACTCCACGGCCATAAACAGTCCACGCATCATCGGTATCGCCCCGCTCCACACGCAAAGCCAGATTTTTATCCAACTCTCTTGTCAAACGATCGGCTATGTGCCTCGAAGTCACATATTTTCCATCTTTACCGAAAAAAGGAGAATCGTTAATTGTAAACAACATAGACATGGTAGGCTCATCGATAGCGATTCTCGGTAAAGCCTCCGGTTCGGCGACATCGGCTACGGTATCGCCAATTTCGAAATTCTCGATACCGATGAGTGCACAAATATCCCCCGAACCTACCGACTGAACTTTGGCACGTCCCATACCCTCGAAGACATCGAGCTCTTTTATCCGCTGTTTAACGACCGATCCGTCTTTCTTACACAAGGCCACGTCCATACCCTCTTTCAGCTCACCGCGATGAACACGGCCGACAGCAATACGTCCCACATAAGGAGAATAATCGAGCGAAGTAATCAACATCTGGGGTGTACCTTCGAGATACTGCGGTTCGGGTATATACTCGATAATCGCATCGAGCAAAGCGGTTATATTGTCGGTCGGTTTCCTCCAATCTGTCGAAAACCAACCCTGTTTGGCCGAACCGTATATCGTGGGGAAATCAAGTTGCTCTTCGGTTGCATCGAGACTAAACATAAGGTCGAGAACCATCTCTTGAACTTCGTCCGGGCGGCAATTGGGTTTATCCACTTTATTAATGACCACAACCGGTTTCAATCCCATTTCAATAGCCTTCTGCAAAACAAAACGAGTCTGAGGCATAGGGCCCTCGAAAGCATCGACTAACAGCAAACAGCCGTCGGCCATGTTGAGTACACGCTCTACCTCCCCACCGAAATCGGCGTGCCCCGGAGTATCGATAACATTGATCTTGTAATCCTTATAACGGATAGAAACATTCTTCGAAAGAATCGTAATTCCTCGCTCCCTTTCCAAATCGTTATTATCCAATATCAACTCCCCGGAATTCTGGTTCTCGCGAAAGAGATGCCCGGCCAATAACATTTTATCCACCAACGTAGTTTTACCGTGGTCGACGTGAGCGATAATCGCAATGTTTCTGATTTTTTGCATATAACCTATTTTAACCGCGCAAAGTTACTACATTTTTTTAAAATGGTATATCACTTTCCCTCATTTAGTATTTAGAAGACTTTGCGAGCGTACGGAACAAGCTATAACAACGATGACTTTCTATCTTTGATTTTTAAATAAACATATCTCAAACCCGGCAACAACGGCTTTACAACAGTACTCGCCATTAAAAACAGCCGGGGATATCTCCCGATAAATGAAACCAACTTGTCTTTACAAGGTAACATCGGTTTATAGGTTACTAATAATTCTTTTCTATCTTTATATGACAAACGCCACCAATAACGGAGAATAATACTTTTAAACCGAAATTCATAATGTGTATTTATCACCATCGCTACACCATAATCCCTCTCTTTTTCGTCTAAGCAAAGGGATTTTATCCGCTCATTCAACTCAAACAACCCGACCACCTTCTTTATGTCTGCACCTATTTGCGAAGTTTGAGTATCATACACCCTATATCGATATACTATAATTGGAACATATTTTATCGATACTGCACGCCTTATACAATCTATGACATAATCGGAATCTTCAAACAATACATTCTCTTCAAAAAACAAATTATTGTCTACCAGAAACCTCCGACGATAAACGCAAAGCCAGGGAACCCACGGTATAGAATTCCTTTTTAGAAATTCACGGCCGCTCATCACATCTTGGTTATCGGACACCGCGATACACGTTTTTATTGTACTATCCTTAACAAGAAAATAATCAAATTTCAGTATATCTATCCCCTCATATTTTTCTAATTCCTTTTTCAACAAAGGCAATGCATTCGACTCAAAAGTATCATCTGCATCAATATACAAAATATAATCACCCTTGGCAACTTTTACAGCTGTATTGCGAGCGCCACCCTGCCGTCGGTTTGTTTCATGATTAATCAATCGTAAATTTTGATGAAATTTCCCATATTCCGAAATAACCTGTGCCGTATTATCTGTTGAACAATCATTGACACAAATCACTTCAAAATCATCGTCTCCCAGTCCCTGCCGATAAATGCTGTCCAAACAATTTTTTATATACTGCTCCCCATTATAGACCGGAATAATAATAGAAAAAAACACACCCATAACAAAGCATTTTTAGTATGGGCAAAAGAACAAAACAGGATTAAATATTTTTAAAATAATGTATCGCTGCGATCGCTACGAATTTGTAGACTTTTTAGCTACACCTTTATCGAAAGACTGGGTATATTCCGTAAAAAAATCGTAACCTAAAATACAAGAGATACGATATAACATCGATGAATCGATACTCGATTTTTGAAAAATTTTATACACATTGGTTCTATCGCAATGTAAGGCGGCGGCAAACCAAGTAACTGTACGACCTTGTTCGCGCAACTTTTTTTCTATGAGAGAACCGATGTGTATCATCGTATCGACATCGTGCGACTCCCCTACACGAGCTAAACAAACACAAAAAAGGCGTGAGAATCACACTCCTGCCTATCTCGGTGTCAGGCTCTCGCATCGCCCTTCTATAGAGATAAGCAACGCTGAAAGCCCACGCCGATATGCATATACGGCATGCGATAAATCGGCATGCCCTACTATATAACATATCCCGTAGACGTTCGGTTGCCCTCATCTTTGTATAGAAGTTCAAATTTGCGAGATTCGACACTCCAAAGACAAACGCTTGTAAACGCCTTTCCTAATAAAAAACTCCACCCCTCCATCTGGTTTGAAAACAAACAAGACCTATCCCGAAACCGGGGTATTCAGCGTGAAGTTTTGCAAATATAGCGAAAGGTAAAAGAAAGACAAAATGAACAAATTCATTTTTCATTTCAAAGCGTATTCCATAAGTTAGAAATGAGAAAACAATCGTTTTCCTCAACTATTTAATGAAAATAAAAAGACAAACATCTCTTAAAAAAAGCAGACCTCATCTTTGACAAACAAGCCATATACTACCCCTCAAAACGAGCAGTTGAAACCGTCTATATTTTAAGAAAGACATTTCGCTTATACAACTGCCGGAGTATAAGAAAGACTATGAGATAGTTGGCGAAACACAGCCATACCGAATAATAACCACCCAAATACTGTTCCAAGCCATAACTGACCGATGCCACTACGCACCGGAAATTAACGACCTCCCCCAACAGATAAGCCGTTATAGAATTCATACCATATATTTTCAGCCAGTTCAATCCCCAATCATGGCCTTTACAATCTATCCAATAATAAAACAAAGCCATCAATAAAAAACAATATCCGCCAGACAGCAACGTCATACTACAAGTCCATATACGTTTGATAACCGGCATTTGAAAACTCCATGCCCAAGCCGCAACGATAAGGGCTACCCCTACCAAAAACAACCGGCGAGCCACCTTCTGCCGATGAAATGCGCCCTCTTTCATCATTCGACCCGCAAACACGCCCAACATAACGGTAACCCCAAAAGTGAGACTGCTCAATATCCAAGTGTAATGATAGTCCGATGAGAAACTCCATGTACCGTCTGCATTCCAATAAACACCGTCACGGAATCGGCCCAAGACAAAACGGTCCACCTTCTCGGCAAAATTCCCTTCCGGCGTGAAATCCCCCCAAAATGTCATAGGGAACCAATAGGCCAACAACAACAGAAACGTCACACCAATCTGCCCTTTTAAAGAGAAGTTCAATTGAATGAGCGCAGCGATCAAATATCCGGCAGCGATAGCCTGCAACGTGTTTGAATACAATCGAATGTATTTAAAATCGAGTCCCAGCAAATTACCTTGAACAACCATGCCCAACAAGAAAAGTATGACAAAACGCCTCAATACCTTTTTATAAATGAACCATCGGTTTTCCTCCCTTTCATACTTCGAAAAAGAAAACGGCATCGAAACACCTGTCATAAAAAGGAACAATGGCATCACCAAATCCCAAAAACGGAATCCCTCCCACACTTCATGGTCGAATTGATACAAAACAGCATTCATCACAGAGCTATCCACACACGCTCCCAACGAGACCAATACAGGCTGTAAAAACACCAGCAGAAACAAGTCGAATCCCCGCAGAATATCCAATGATGCCAAACGCTGGCCGACTGGCTGTGTCGCATTTCCCAACATACAAGAATTAAGATTATTATAAAACAATAACATATCGATATTTCAGTTTCCACCGCATGCAACGATCGGACATCAAGACATATCTACAAATATAACGAATAATAGGTGCAGAAGCAAACGGAAGTCTCATTTCCAACTTGATTACGCCCAACCCCATCTTATCCCCTGCAAAGATAGCGAATTGCCACATAAGAGACAACCTGTTTATAAACATGGCTCCCAAACACCGCAAAAAAGAAAAAAAGAGAATGAAACTATTTTTGAAAATCCGAAACAAATGCTTACCTTTGTGCGCTCAATAATTTATTAACAACAAAACTCAAAGAAATGTATTTAGATTCTGAGAAAAAGAAAGAGATCTTTGAGAAATACGGAAAGTCCAATACTGATACTGGCTCACCCGAAGCTCAGATTGCATTATTCTCCTACCGTATTGCTCATTTGACTGAACATTTGAAGTCAAATCATAAAGATCATAGCACTGAACGAGCTCTTAAAATGTTGGTTGGTAAACGTCGTCGTTTGCTCGACTACCTCATCAAAGTCGACATCAACCGCTACCGTGCCATCATTGCACAAAAAGAGTTGGGTATCAGAAAGTAATTTTTCGCTACACAGCAACAAAAAAGCGATTCGTATTTTCCGAATCGCTTTTTTTGTTACCTCACATCGACGGTAAACCCTATTCGCGGTTCAGTCGATCATTCGTGGGGATATCGGCTCAATAGAAAATCAGAGGGGATTATCTTTATATATCTCTACCCCCTCTCCCATACCGCTAACGCAACACAGGGGAAAAGTGCACAATGTATCCTTATACCGAAACTGAAACGCCACTTTCAATCCTCTCCCCCTGTGTTTCCATAAGGAAATATAGGGGGGAGTGCCCGTAGGGCGAGGGGGTTAAACAACAGTCGAGCGAAGATGCAAAAAAATTATACACACCGCCCCTCCCCGAATCGCAAACGAGTTACTAATAAACACAACAAAGCTGCGGTTTTAAAGAATAATATTCTTTAAAACCGCAGCTATAAATCCCCTCCGCCTATATTCTTTCCAAAACCGTTTGAATAAGATCCGATACGGCTGTTTTATAATTAGGATTAGCATGATGTGCTACCCTATTGGCAATAATACTGCACACAGTCATTGCCTTGTGGCCCATAAGTTTAGCCAGACCTGCCAATGCCGAGCTTTCCATTTCATAATTAGTCACGACCTGCGAACCATATTTGAAAGCCTCTATTTTCTTGTTCAGTTCAGGATCGGCCAAAGGAATTCTCAATTCCCTGCCTTGTGGCCCATAGAAACCATTGGCAGAGATCGTGACACCTCGCACCATATCTTCACCGCCGATACGAGCGACCAATTCCGAATCGGCATCTACTACATAAGGAGCAGCCCATAAAGGATTCCACTTCACAAACTCACAAAAAGCTCTTTCAAAATCAAGGTCACAGACCCTATCCCGACCGGCATAAAAATTAAGCACACCATCGAAACCGATAGATTTCTCGGCTATTACAGGGGTCCCGATTGGTACATGAGGCTGTAATCCTCCCGAAGTACCTACCCTCACCAGAGTCAACTGCCGAAATTGAGGTTTCTCATATCGAGTGGAAAAATCGATATTTGCCAAAGCATCGAGTTCATTCACTACGATATCGATATTGTCGGTCCCGATACCATGCGACAAACACATCACCGATTTACCCTTGTAAATACCGCCAATCGTGTGAAACTCTCTGCTCGAAACTTCAAATTCACGTGTATCGAAAAACGATGCGACCAAATCGACCCGTCCCGGGTCTCCCACCAATATTATTTTATTCCGCAACTGCTCGGGCTGCAAATGCAAGTGAAATACACTACCGTCTGCATTGATAATAAACTCCGATTCTGGAAAATGTTTCATATATTTTTTCTTTTATACTAACACATCATTGCGTGATAGCAAACGAATATACAGATATAAATCTGTATATTCGAAATGGTTTATTCTAATTATATATAAAAAACATCTCTTTAAGATATAACACCCGTACTCTCTATCAAAAAAAGTTCGATATATACAAATTTCCACTCAATCTTTCTTAGAAACGACTTTCTTTGAACTTTCAGCAGCCTTTGCCTCCTTCGCTTTTTTTGCTTCCGCTCGTTTAGAGTGTCGCTCAATCCGAGCCGATTTCAGCTCCTTTTGCAACATCTCTATTTCGGCCGACTGATTCCGAATCGTCGTCAATAAAGCATTCAACTCTTCGTTTTCTATCGATTCGGGATATTGCGCTTCCACCCGTACGATAAAATCGCTGAGCACATTCATGTAATTGGTAAAAGCCTCATACGGACTATCGTAAGGGCTGTAATGGCTATGCACAGCTCCGTCGGACAAATACTTCGTACACATATAATAGAAGTGGTCGCTGGCTTGCAAATAATACCAGTCTTGTTTCAGACGACGGTCGTCACACAAGCGGACGCGCTCGGCAACTGAATAGAGCTTGCGGAACGCTTCGTTCTGCAACGTGTTTCCCAACCATGCACTGGTGTCCCGTGCTTCGTCGGCCCACGACATCGGATAAGGAACCGACAGCATATCGACCGGTTTCAATTTACTGATCGCCTCGGTCGGCGTACAGAACCCGACACCCTCTTGTTCGGCAAAACGAGGAAGGGCTTTCATAAACTCGAAAATACCCGATTCGCGAGGTTGCAGTTCGCCCAATGTTTCGTAATTCATGAAAAGATTGACGATAGGTTCTTCTTCGGGATAATTCTTTACCCACGAAATAAACTTCTCTGCCGTTAAAGGATAATCGCTCCATTCGTAATTAGAGAAACGGAATGAAATATCATCGCTCATTTTGTAATTTTTCAACAACATTTTCAGCTTGGGAGCAGCAGCCGAACTATACAAATAATTCGGGCTCTTCCAACCCAAAATATGCTTCGCTCCCTCTGTAATAACGCCTTTGAATCCCATCGAAGCTATCATAGAGGCTATGTCGTCGGAAAATATTAACTCGGTATTTCTGAACACTTTGGGCTTCACGCCGAAAAGCTGCTCTATCTTCTCGTCGTGTTGTCTCACCTGCATCTTGAACTCCTCCGGATCGCACAACGATGCCAACGAGTGCGCATAAGTTTCGGACAAGAACTCCACACAATCGGTCTTGACCAATTCTTTCATGCTGTCGATAAATTCAGGCACACAAACTTCGAGTTGCTCTAAGGCCACCCCCGATATGGAAAAAGCCACCTTGAATTTACCATTGGCATTTTTAATCATTTCAAGTAATGTCGCATTCGCCGGGAGGTAAGAACGCTGAGCTATACGAGTGATAATATCGTCATTGGCAAAATCATCATAGTAATAGTGATCGTTACCTATATCGAAGAAACGGTATCGTTTCAATCGAAACGGTTGATGAATTTGAAAATAGAAACAAATAGTTTTCATATAAGGTCGAGTTTTTTCATTAGTTATTATTGTGCATTACCTTGTGGTAAATATCGATTACTTTCTGTCCGGCATATTTCCATTTGATTTCGTTCACCTCCCGCTCTCCTTCTTCGCGCAGTTGCTTATAGATAGCAGGATAAGTGATTATAGAATAAATAGCATCGGCCATAGCATCGATATCCCAATAGTCGGTCTTAATGACATTAGTCAAAATCTCGGCACACCCCGACTGCTTCGAAATAATCGAAGGCACACCCACTTGCATGGCTTCAAGCGGAGAAATACCGAATGGTTCCGAAACCGAAGGCATCACATACACATCGCTGGCCTTCAACATTTCATAAACCTGCTTTCCTCTCAAAAATCCGGTAAAATGGAAACGGTCGGATATATTACGCTGAGCCGACAAGAGAATCATCTTATCCATCATATCTCCGCTCCCGGCCATGACGAACCTCACCCTATTGGTCTTCTTCAACACCCGCGCCGCAGCCTCCACAAAATACTCAGGGCCTTTTTGCATGGTAATGCGTCCCAAGAAAGTAACCACCTTTTCTTTCGGACTGTGAGGAACTTCTATCGATTTAATCTCGTCGCTCAAAGGCTCTACGGCATTGTGCACGGTCGTCACCTTCGCCGGATCGATATGATACTTTTCGATAACCGTCTGACGAGTCAGATTACTTACCGTAATAATATGGTCGGCATGCAACATACCGTCCCGTTCGATATTATACACCGTAGGATTTACATTACCCCGGCTTCGGTCGAAATCGGTCGCATGCACGTGAATAACCAGCGGTTTACCGCTCACTTGCTTGGCATGAATACCGGCCGGATAGGTGAGCCAATCGTGGGAATGAATGACATCGAACTGAACCGTACGAGCAATCACCCCGGCTACAATCGAGTAATTATTTATCTCCTCCATCAGATTATCGGGGTAACGTCCCGAAAATTCGATACACCCCAGATCATTGGTTTTCAGATAATTAAAATCCGCATAAATATGGCTGCGAAGATCGAAATATTCTTGGGGATCCATACAATAGCCATAACGCTGCTGTACATAATCCCAACTTACATCTCTCCATGCGACAGGTGTATTCGCAGCTCCGATAATATGGGCAAAAGTTTTATCCTCGTCTCCGTATGGTTTAGGTATGACAAACGTGATGTCTATATCGCCACACTCTGCCATGCCTTTGGTCAGCCCATAACTGGCCGTACCTAAACCACCCAAGATATGAGGAGGAAACTCCCAACCGAACATAAGCGCTTTCATAGATAGGAATCAGGCTTTACATGTTATACTTTTTCAATAAATTCAATACTCTCAATATTTCACCGACATTGGCGGCATAGCTGATAGCTCCCCGGCCTGCGAAAGGTGGATTCCCGTCGAACAGCTCGGAGATAGAGCCAATGCAAGTCTGAGACATTTCATCTTCAAACCCTATCAGCATACGTTCCAAAAACGATACCCCGCTAATACCGAATATCTTCAAATAGGCATCGGCATACGCTCCCATCAACCACGGGCGAGCAGGTCCTTGATGATAAGCATATTCGCGTTCGGTCTGCGACCCTACATAAGTAGGATTGTAGCCATAGCTCTTAGGACTCAGAGTGCGGATACCTTTGGGGGTCAGCAATTCCCGTGTAACCACTTCCAATGCACGTTTCCTCTGCCGTTTGTCCAACGGAGAATAGTCGAGCGACAGAGCTATCAACATATTGGGGCGTACGCTCCAATCGGACATCGCACCGTCCACATAGTCTACCAGATAACCATAATCGTTCAAGAAGGTATGTACAAACGACTCTGCCGTCTTATCGGCGATAGCGTTCCACTGCTCGACTTTCGATGCCATCTCTTTGTCTTCGGCAAAGAGTGCGGCGGCAAACCTCAATCCGTTATACCATAGCCCGTTAAATTCGACCAAATAGCCGCTTCTCGGATTCACGGGACGTCCGTCGACAACCGCGTTCATCCATGAAATTACCCGTTCCTTTCCATTGGAATAAAGCAATCCGTTATCGTGCAAGAACAAGTTGGGATGCCCACCTTTCACGATATAATCCAAAATATCGCAAACAAACTTCCCATATTTCTGTCGGCAAATCTCCATACCTTTCTCTTTGGCATAATGATACACAGTCCATAACGCCCACAAAGGAATATCCGGCAAATCTATTTCTCCGATATTTTCATCGAGCTCTCCGCTCGACATAAAGTGACGTAACGCTTTTTCCGACGAATGCATCACATCTTCAAAAGTCTTGTCGTCTCCGACAGCCAACGTACATCCCGGCAAAGCGATGAACTGGTCGCGAGCCCTTACTCCGAACCACGGATAACCGGCTAATAAATAGTGACCTTTTTTAGTTTTGAAATAAAACTGCTGAGCCGAATTTTTCAAGCAATTGAAGAAACTGGACCGACACATGTGACGGTTGGCGAGTTCTTCATTGTAAGTACGGGCGAACGAACGCGGTTTCGCTTCTATCGTACCGGCCGAGAAAATAATACTCTCGCCCTTTTTTATCGGGAGCTCGAAATACCCCGGCACATATAAATCTTCCTGATAAGGATAGCCGCGTTCTTGATCCTTGATATACTCTATACCTTTATACCAATGGGGATCGAATATAAACTGAGGAGCCTTATTAAATTGCATATACAACCGGGGATACCCCTGATACAGACAACAACTTATTCCGTTCGCCACCTCCTCGTAACGTTGGTCGAGTACGTAATTCTCGACACACAGCTCGTTGGCATTACGAAACGCCAGAAACGGACGAAACTGTAACACCGTAGGGGAATGAGCATCGACAAGAGTATATTTGATCAATATACGGTTTTCATGTGAAATAAACACTTTCTCTTTGGTCATAATTACCCCGCCCACGCGATACATCGTTTGCGGGACAGATTCGCAATTAAACTCCCGAATGTATTTGTGTCCGTTAGGACTGAAACAATCGCCTCGATATTTATGCAACCCCAAGTTAAAGGCCGCTCCATGCTGTATCACGGTTTCGTCCAAAGACGACAGCATCACGTGATTATCCTTGTCCAACTCGGGTATCGGGATAACCAACAACCCATGCTGTTTTCGAGTATTGCAATCAACGATTGTCGTACAATGATAGGCCCCCGACTTATTGGTCCGCAACATCTCTTTCGGCAAAGACCATTCGAGATTTATCATCAGATTCTTGTCAAATTTCAGATAACTCATATCTCTACAATCAAATTTCTCTTATTCCTTTCTAAAAATTCCCGAACGAACTTATAATCGTAAATGTTCACAAACTACAAGTTTTCAAAGAATTTGAAATAAGCTATTAATATTGTTACGAATTTAACATAACAGAAAATAAAATGCAAACATTTTGACAGCGAAAATGGTATGTTCTTAAACATATAGTTACAATCGACAATATATCAACACCTTATAACCGTTCTAAAACAAAAAAGGTTCCGATTTTCATCGGAACCTTTTTCATAACGACTAATTATTTATAGTTTTACCAAACGTACGACTTTATCTCCCGTCCTCACCAAATAAACACCGGCTACCAGTCTCGACATATCCACGACTGTAATTTCTTCTGTCGGATCGATAATCGAAACGATATGCCCGGCAAGGTTACAAATATAAATCGGACTCTCGGCTCCACAAACGAAAAGCTCTCCCGATACAGTCGTCGGATATATCCGCACGCCCGACACCACAGATTCTACACCGGTATAACCGGGATCCTGATCGGTAAATACCGGATACCCGTCATTCTCGGCATCCTCTACTTTCCAATATAGAGTCTGCCGGCCTGTTTCCGAGGAATTGTTCGTCTTGGACCAATCGTTCAATCTTGCGGCAAAAGCCGTCGATTTCATATAGTCGACCGTCAACGCCGTTCCGGCATAAGAGCCTTCCCCTTCCACACAATTCATCAGATAATAACAATCCTCCGAATCGGCCGATAAAATCGGCACGATCGGGTACGATTTTCCGGGAACACCCGATACGGTTCCTACATTATAACAATTTGCCACACGAACATCGCCATTATCGGTATAAGATAATATTCCTCCGGCAAAACCGGCTCCCGACAGCCGCACTCCTGCCGCATTATAACAGTTCGCAATAAACGCCACCGAACTCCCGGAGTTATACCCGACAATCCCCCCTGCACAAGAATCATATTCCGGCAAAGCCTCTACCGCGACAGCTGCATGATTGCTGTTGTTTATAATCGTGGCCCCTTGATTAACTCCCGCAATACCGCCGGTATAAACAAGGCAAGAGGCATAATTATCGGAAGGTTGAACCGTACCGGTTACAACACCTAGATTCTCACAACGATCGATCGAAGAAGTCGAAACATATCCGGCTATCCCACCTACATATCCGGCGGGGCCTTCAAACGAAACAGAAGCCCGATTTTCGCATGAAACAATTTCCGACTCCTGAGCATAAGCCACAACACCGCCGCCATAATAGGAAGTCCGTATTTCACAATCTTCCGCTAAAACCACACGGGTGACCCGTGCCTGATAAATAGCTCCGAAAAGTCCGGAATAAGCCTCACCGGTCGATATCACTTCCGAACGAAGGTTATGTATTTCGTAGCCACCCCCGTCAAAGACACCCTTAAAAATTTGCTGTAAATTCGCTTTTCCTATCGGTTCCCATTTAAGCCCGTCCAAATCGATATTCCCGCTCAAAGTGACTGTTTTACCCTCGAAAGTCCGGCCGGTCTTCACCAGGTAAGCCACACCCGCCAGTTGTGCCGGGGTGGAAATGGAGAACGAATCCTCGGCCTCGTCATACCACGAAATATCGTAATTCCCGGCCGAAGTCCACCAACCGCCGGCCTCTACGGCCTCACCGAATACGGGGAAACCATCGTTCTCTTCCGATCGAATCGTCCAAGAAAGCATTTCGGGCAGGTCGGGATCACTCTCGACAAGAGAGGCTGCATGGGAGGTCAGTAATTCGGCAAACGCAAAGGATTTCATTTCATCGGCCGTCATCGCCGTACCCTTGACATTCATTCCGGTCGTATCTTCCACACAAGCGATATCGTAATAACCATTTTCAACACTCGCACCGTAAGAAGCGACAATTGGGGAAGCCGTTGCAACCGGCTCCGACTCAGGAATAATCGATCGTCCCGTCGCCGTAAGTCGACCGGTATTATACACATTATTCAACTGCGCAAACGAGGGGGTTATTCCCCCGACCTCCACACTCGGTCCCGTGCCCGATATATTCCCGGTATTATACCCGTTCACTACCTTCGCATTAGCTGCCACCAGCCCCGAGACACACACAATGCCCCAAGTCGAAAATCCGACAACATCATTCGCATTGGAGCAATTATAAACCGGATTATATGAGTTGTCAAATCCCAAAATACCGGCGGCGAATATATTACCGAAAAGGCTTCTGACCTCTATATAGGCCCGATTATGACAATTCGCAATATAATTACCACCCAACACACCACATATACTTCCCACATTAAGGTATTGCGAACCGGTAGCGGTAACCCGCACTGCGCAATCTTCCGCCAAAGTCACATTTTCGATCACTCCGGAAGAATAGCCGAAGAAACCGACAAGACACGTAGTACTCCCTTGCGCATACGAATACGCCTTCATACTTATATTCAGATTACGTATCACGTACCCCCCACCGTCGAACGTTCCGCCAAAAATTGCCACAGACTGTGCATTTCGGGAATTACGTCCAATGGGAACCCATAAATGTTCCGCCAAATCGATATCATTCGCCAGTGTAACGGTTTTTCCCCGGAATTGGTGATACGTATTCACTAAATAAGCCAATCCCGCCAACTGCTCCGGAGTAGAAATAGTGAACTCGGTACGAGATTCGTCATACCACGAGACATCGTAGTTTCCTTCCGAAGTCCACCAATTGGACTGCACATAATCCTCCTTTATCAATGCAGGTCCGTTTTCTCCCGGTCTCCACATCTTCAAAGAAGATACGAAAGGATCGCTCAAAACGATACCCGACGCAGCTGAATTCATCGTACGCACCTGCGCATCGGAAAGCAATTCGCTCGATGGTAATACAGTCCCTACTTCATTATGATTGTCTCCGACGCAACCGTCCCCATAAAAACATTTCTCCAAAAAGGTATTGTAGGACGTCCCGACAATACCGCCCGTCGTTACCTGCTCTTCGTTCTTAACAGCTGCGAACGGCAATCGATATCCGTCAAGGTAACCGATATTTACCCCGTCCTGGAAGGCCGGAATCAACATAAAACCAGCGGTAGGAGAAGAAAGGAGTGAAAACGTTATTGTTTTCTCGTCGTCCGACATGACCCCGACAAAGGTGTCATCTTCAACGGCCTCCCCATTACCCAATAATCCCTCCAACATCAAGGTATAGGAACCGTACGTCCCTACTTGTTGTCCCGTGGAAACATACAATCGGCCATCGCTTCCTATCGTTCCAGAGGCCTCGTAACTCACACCCAATGCCTCCGAAGATGTCCATGAAAGAACCACTCCGTCAGAAGAATTTACGGCAGACATAATTGAAATCTGCAATGAAACAAGCTCTACCGCATCTTGAAAAGGAGAAGCCGCAGTCGCCGTATAGCTTCCCACCCAAGCATTCGCAGCTTCGAGTTTCGACACACGGCCGTTAAAGATAGATGCCAATACCGAAGAGTTATCGGCATTCCCGACCAAACCGCCTGCGGTATATCCCTGCACCGCAGCATCGGAACGACAGTTCATAATAGCGCTTTCATTCATACTCCCGGCTATGGAACCGGCCACAGAGCCGACCACCACGCAAGACGAGGAGAGCATGACATTACGAATATCGGTAGAAGCAACCGCCCCGAACAATCCCGAAAACGCCTCCATATCCGTATGCAAACCGGAGATCGTATGGCCGCCACCATCGAACAGGCCTTTAAACTCAACTCCTCTTGTACCTATCGGAATCCATTTGTAATTCGACAAATCGATATCTGCGGACAAACGTACCGTACAATATTGGAAATTCTTACCTGCACGGACCAAATAGGACAACCCGGCTAACTGTGCCGGAGAGGAAAGAGAAAATTCGTCTTTCGTCTCGTCATACCAAGAAATATCGTAATTTCCATCAGCGAGCCAAGAGTCGGCAGAAACGGCATTCCGAAACGCCGACGAATTCGCGGTAACCGAAGAAACGGCTGACCGCGATAATATCCGGCCGATGTTTTTCGTATCGACCGGCCGAACAGTCCCTTCCATTCGGGTAGTCTCCTCGTTCAATACCCCCAATCGCATCTGTGCCGCCTGCACAGGAGAGATTCTTTTCAAAGGTTGGTTAGTCGCCGAAATCATACCGGTCATTAGACAACACAACCCGATTAATGTAAACCATTTTTTCATATCGTATATATTAAAATTATGCACGAATTGAGTCCTGTAAGCCTTTCTCATTCACAACCTATAAAACTGAAAAAATAGGAAAAACATTCCCGACCTGCGATAAGTCCCTCTTTTACAGATTTCCCTTTTTTCTGAATTGCAAATTAAATAAAAAATAACATATTACAACATAACAAAGTATTGGTTTTCATAATATTCTATATATTATATAAATAAATGTCACAAAAAGAGGGGTGACGAAATCGCCACCCCTCTTTTCAAATATATAATCGGTATGCATCAGAATGATTCGAGAGCAATGGAAAGATTCTGCAAAAACATGCGAACCGAAAGTGCCAATAAAATAATACCGAAGAACTTGCGCAATACATAAACCCCCGTTTTCCCCAAAGCACGCTCCAAAATATGGACATTGCGAATAACAACATAGATAACAAGAATATTCAAGAACAAAGCGGCCAGAATACTACCCAACCCATACAGAGCCCTCAACGACAGCAGAGTCGTAAAAGAGCCGGCGCCGGCAATCAAAGGGAAAACGATCGGTACGATCGATGCCGCACCCTCGGGCCCGTCATTCCTGAAAATCTCCACCCCGAGCAACATCTCTATGGCCATCACGAAGATAACTAGCGCGCCGGCAATGGCAAACGAAGAAATATCGACTTGAAACAGATTGAGTATCATATTCCCCATAAACAGAAAGGCGAGGAATGTAACCAACGAATAGACTGCCGCTTTCCAAGCGATAATATTTTGTCCCTTCTGCTTCATATCGATAATAATAGGAGTAAGCCCCGTTATATCGATTACAGCAAACAAAATAATAAAAGCACTCAGGAAATCCTGAAAACGAAACGATATTATTTCCATATTCTACATAGTTTAAGGTGTACAACGACAAGGTAAATACAAGAGTCTATATACACTCACATTTACACGATTTCTATCTTATCCGGTACAAAGTTAATGAAAAAAAAAGAAATGAATAGTTTCTAAACAAAGAAGATGTTTTAGCTTTTATAACGAAACATAGTAAAAAAATTTTGTTAGTTTTGAAGAATCTAATCGTATAGCGTATGGACAGCATGTATGATGTTTTATTACAGCTCCCTATTTTTCAAGGAGTCAGCCGAAATAAAATTTCGGAATTAATCGAGAAAATGAAATTTCATTTTCTCAAATATCCCGACGGAGAAAAAATCGTCACGAGCGGGGAAGAATGCAATCATTTGAAATTTCTCATCTCGGGAGAAATTCGCTCCGAACTGATTACACAAAACGAGAAAATGAGAATTACAGAGCTGATACAAGCTCCTAATGTAATAGCTCCCGACCATCTATTCGGCCGCGACACCTATTTCCCGGCTAATCTTTATGCCGTAGGAACCGTAGGAATCATGCAAATAGAAAAAGCCTCGGTCATACAAATGTTACAAGAAGAACCTATCTTCCTCATCAATTTGTTGAACATACTCTCTCGCAGATCGCAAAAGGCACTCGAAAGTTTTACGGCTCTTTCGTCCAACGACCTCAAAGAACGACTGGCATTTTGGGTGTTGAGTCTCACGCAACAAAAATCGGTCGACATACGCATCATCTGCAAACAAAAAGATTTATATGCTTTCTTCGGTGTGCAACGGTCGGTATTCCTGTCTACCCTCGATGAATTGAAAGAAGACGGTATTATCGATTACAATGCAAAAGAAATCATCATTTTAGACCGATCCCGATTAAAAGATATGTTACTCGGCACAAGCAAAGACGACTTTTAGCATAACCCTATCCCATTTTATTCCACGGAGCAGCACTACTGCTCCGTTTTTTTGAAGCTGTTTTAAATTTATTCCGAGACAGATTGAGACCTATGTTGAAGCAGATTGGAGTCCGAGATATGCAGTCAATAGCGGGCTATTGACAAAAATCAAGGGATTCTAGATGCGAGACAGGGGCTCAATATGGCCGGAATATACCTGCTTGCAATGATAATATTATTTTTCAATAAATTTAAAACAACTTCTTATATCGTTATCCGGCAATACCCAGTAGCGACTCAATAGAGATTAAACCTCCTCCCTGCCGTGTCCCGTAGCCTTACGGGGTGCTTTACCATGCAATTATAGGGGAAGGAAGTTGAATAACTTGTTACATAAAAGATTCACCGAACTGTAACAAAAGTATGAAATGTGTCACACTCCTCCTCTGTGTGGCGTTAGCCATATAGGGGAGGTGTCCGAAGGACGGAGGGGTTAAAAAAGACAGGCAGGAGGGATAGGGGGGGAGAAGGTTGAATAGCTTGTTGCATAAAAAAAGAGGCTCGCACACGGCAAGCCCCTTTTTCGATTATGTGAAAGACTGAATTTTAATCTTCCTGTTCAACACCCCATTGTTGTTTTGCCAAACGACGATAGTTATTGTAACGCCACTTAGCATTGTCCTCGGCAGCTTTGAACAATTCCGCAGCCTCCGAAGGATATTGTTTCATGACAGAAGCGAAACGAACCTCTCCTTTCAGGAAGTCTTGGAATTTTTCCCATTGCGGTTCCTTGCTGTCCAATGTGAACGGATTCTTGCCTTCGGCTTCCAATTCGGGATTGTAACGCCACAAGTGCCAGTATCCGCATGCTACGGCAGCAGCTTCCTCGGCCTGAGCCTTACCCATACCAGCCTTCAAACCGTGGTTGATACAGGGTGCATAAGCAATGATGATAGAAGGACCATCATAGGCTTCTGCCTCTCGGATAGCTTTCAAGGTCTGAGCTTGATCGGCTCCCATAGCCACCTGTGCACAATATACATATCCATAGGTCGAAGCGATAAGACCGAGGTCTTTCTTACGAACCCGTTTACCCGCTGCGGCAAACTTAGCGATAGCTCCCACCGGAGTAGCTTTCGAAGCCTGACCACCGGTATTCGAATATACTTCGGTATCCAAAACGAGGATATTCACATTTTTGCCCGATGCCAAAACATGGTCGAGACCACCGAAGCCGATATCGTACGAAGCACCGTCACCACCGATAATCCACTGTGATTTTTTGATAAGATACTGACTCAATGAAGCTATCTCTTTACATATTTCACACTTATCGGCATTGGCTTTCACGATAGGTGTAATTTGAGCTTCGAGCTCGATAGAACGTTCGGTATTGTCTTTATCGGCAATCCACGCTGCGAACAGTTCTTTGGTCTCTGCCGGACAGCTATCGCCCTCGATGGCTCGATTCATCAATTTCACCAAACGCTCGCGCATTTTTTCAACGGCCAACGTCATACCCAAACCAAACTCACAGAAATCTTCGAACAACGAATTGGCCCAAGCGACACCCTTACCTTTATCGTTCGTTGTGTAAGGAGTAGAAGGTATCGAACCCGAATAGATCGAAGAACAGCCCGTAGCGTTAGATACCATTTCACGGTCGCCGAAAAGCTGAGAAATCAATTTTACATAGGGAGTTTCACCGCAACCCGAACATGCGCCCGAGAACTCGAACAACGGAGTAGCGAACTGCGAATTTTTCACGTTCGATTTAATATCTACCAAGTGTTGCTTGCTCTTCACATTCTCGGCACAATAATCCCAACGGGGAGCCTCGCCCAACTGGCTTTCCAAATCGGACATAGACAGAGCCTTACCGTTCTTATTGCCCGGACAAACATCTACGCAATTGCCACAGCCCAAACAGTCGAGAACATCGACCTGCATACGGAAGTGCATACCCTTCATGGCAGCAGGGACTTTCATTTCGAGAGTCTCGCCAGCCTTGTAAGGAGAAGCGGCCAATTCGGCTTCATCGAGGACGAACGGACGGATAGAAGCATGAGGACAAACGTAAGCACACTTGTTACATTGTATACAGTTTTCACTGTTCCAAACAGGAACGAAAGCAGAAACACCGCGTTTTTCATATTTAGCGGTTCCGGCAGGCCAAGTTCCGTCTTCGATTCCAGAGAATGCAGAAACAGGCAAATCATCGCCGGCTTGTGCATTGATAACCTTCACAACATTTTCTACAAATTCGGGAGCTTTGCTTTCGGTTTTTTCGTCATCGGGTAGATTTGCCCATGCAGCATCTACCGTCACCTTCTCATATTCACCTCCACGATCTACGGCTGCATAGTTCTTGTTTACGACATCTTCGCCTTTTTTACCGTAGGACTTCACGATGAATTTCTTCATCTGCTCGATAGCCAAATCCACGGGAATCACCTCTGTTATGCGGAAAAACGCCGATTGAAGTATCGTATTCGTACGATTGCCCAAACCTATTTCCTGAGCAATCTTCGTAGCATTGATCGTATAGAACGAAATATTTTTCTGTGCCAATGTACGTTTCACGTTATTAGGCAAATGCTTAACCAGCTCTTCGGCGGTCCAAATCGTATTCAACAGGAACGTACCGTTCTGACGAATTCCGCGCAACACATCGTACATGTGCAAATAGGCTTGAACATGACAAGCCACGAAATTGGGCGTATTCACCAAATATGTAGAGCGAATAGGCGTATCGCCGAAACGCAAGTGAGAACAGGTGAAACCTCCCGACTTTTTCGAATCGTAGGAGAAATAGGCCTGACAATATTTATCGGTATTGTCACCGATAATCTTTACAGAGTTCTTGTTAGCACCTACCGTACCATCGGCTCCCAAACCATAAAATTTAGCTTCGAAGATACCTTCGCCGCCCAATGCCAATTCTTCTTTCGGAGGAAGAGACGTGAAAGTGACATCATCGACAATACCGATAGTAAAGTGGTTCTTGGGCTCAGGCAAAGACAAGTTTTCATATACCGACAAAATCTGTGTCGGAGTCGTATCTTTCGAAGCCAAACCATAACGACCGCCAACGATAAGCGGCGCATCGGCTTTACCATAAAATACATCTTTAACATCGAGATACAAAGGTTCGCCATTAGCGCCCGGTTCTTTGGTACGATCGAGCACAGCCACACGTTTAACCGTCTTAGGCAGGGCAGACAAGAAATGTTCTGCCGAGAAAGGACGATATAAATGAACAGCGACCAAACCTACTTTCTCGCCTTTTGCCATCAAATAGTCGATTGCCTCACGAGCAGCTTCGGTTACCGACCCCATCGCTATAATTACACGATCGGCATCCTCGGCTCCATAATAGTTGAACAAATGATAATCACGACCAGTAATCTTATTGATTTCCTGCATATAGTCTTCTACGATAGCAGGAACGGCTTCATAAAATTTATTGGAAGCCTCACGATGTTGAAAGAAGGTATCGGGATTCTCGGCCATACCCCGCATAACCGGAGCCTCGGGATTCAATGCTCGTGCACGGAACTCGGCCAAAGCCTTCTGATCGATAAGCGGAGCTAAATCCTCATTTTCAAGAGCCTCTATTTTCTGTATTTCGTGCGATGTACGGAATCCATCGAAGAAATTTACAAAAGGCACTCTCGACCGAATCGTAGATAAATGAGCCACACCGGCCAAATCCATTACCTCTTGCACAGACCCTTCGGCCAACATGGCAAATCCCGTTTGTCGAGTCGACATCACATCTTGGTGATCTCCGAAGATGGAAAGCGAATGAGAAGCCAACGTACGTGCCGATACATGGAACACGCAAGGCAACAATTCACCGGCAATCTTATACATGTTGGGGATCATCAACAGAAGTCCCTGAGACGCTGTATAAGTAGTCGTTAATGCACCAGCCTGCAAAGAACCATGAACTGCTCCGGCAGCTCCACCCTCAGATTGCATTTCTTGTACGAGGACCGTTTCCCCGAAAATATTCTTACGCCCGGCAGCAGCCCACTCATCTACATACTCAGCCATAGTAGATGACGGAGTGATGGGATAGATGGCTGCAACCTCAGAAAACATATACGAGATATGCGCTGCGGCCTGATTACCATCGCAAGTTAAAAATTTTTTCTGTTTACTCATCTTTTCTTGTTATTAAGTAATTAATATTGTTTTTTTTCATCTCTAAATCAATACACAAACCCAAACAACCATAAAGGTATTAAGTTTTCACTACCTATTTTCAAATCGTCTACCGCATAATAAAAATGAGGGTTGATACGACTGCGGGGCACACTCCCTTGTATTCTGAACAAAAGTTCTCGGTTCACCAAAAACTGAGCGTTTTTACTACCCATATTCAAACGGTGATCCTTGTGCAACGTATTATAAAAAAAGGTTTCGCGAATCGATTGAGGATCTGCCTGAACCGACCGATTGGAATATATAATGTTCGTATTATGCATATACACCATAGCCGGTTTTTTAGGAAATTCCTCCCCTACCCGATAAAGCATATTAATAAGCCTCGCATCTTTCAAACTTTTAATATAATTCATAACCGTCGCTCTTGAAATTTGAATATCCTTGCTCAACTGACTCACGTTAGTGGGAGCCGGCGAATGAACCGACAACAAATACATTAAACGACGAACCTTCGGGAGATAGGACAATTCTATTTGCTTAATCAACAGAATATCCACCTCCATAATCATATTGATATTTTTAACCAGATTTTCCGAGAAATTCGATTTATCCAAAAAGAACGGATAATATCCATGATGCAAATACCCCGGAAAATAATCTAATGGATTTACTTGCGCACAAATTTCCTGAGCGATAGCCCTATGATTGGTTATAATATCGCTAAGAGAATATGAAGGGAAATGAGTAGAAGCCATCAAATTCAAATATTCCCGAAATGAAAACCCTCGCAGATTATAAGAATCGACCAATCCGGCCAATACCGGATTCTCCTCTTTTAATCGCATAACCGACGAACCGGAAAAAATTATTTTCAATTCGGGCAAATGATCATAACAATATTTCAATTCCTCCGACCAACCCGGATACTTAAATACCTGATCTATCAGTAATACCCGTCCCCCTTGTCCATAAAAACGTTCTGCAAAATCTCTCAGAGTATGCTCAGTAAAATATAAATTATTGAGATTTATATATAAGCACGACCGGTCTAAGCCGTAATTTTCTTTGGCATATTGCAGCAAAAATGTGGTTTTTCCTACCCCTCGGCTACCCTTTATACCTACCAAACGGCTGTTTTTGTCGATTTGATACATTAAATCCCGTTTCACCGGAGACTCTACATGCTCGACGAGATACTTGTGTGTTCTATAAAACGATTCCACGGCTTCTCTCTTAAACAGGCCACAAAGATAATAAAACACCACTATTTTGGCAAGCCGACTTTGCAATTTATAATATGATAGTGTTTATTACTTTTTATTTTAACATTATTTCAAAGAAGTATCTTCCCCACTTATAAGCTCCTATAATAAACAAACACAATAATATTTCATTAGAAATACCTATATAACACAAGAGAGATTACCGAACCTCGATAATCTCTCTTAATTTATTTATTCGTTTAGTTATCACTTCGCAGGAGAAATCGTTGCTGCACGATCGAGAATATAAGAACCGAAACGATCGAGTTTCGCATCGCTGGTCTTTTGTTCCAACTGATCGGGGCTAACGCCATAAGATACTAAGGCATCATAGACTCTTTCGGCACGAGCTTTGCGCAACTTAGCATTGAAGGCTGCCGTACCTGTTTCACTATCGGCATAACCGGTAATCACATACTTCGTATCCTTGTTGGCTTTAATAGCCTTTGCAACAGCTTTCAACACTACTCTGTCTTTCCCTTGCAGTTCCGAACTATTTATATTATAATAAACGGTAACCACAGGAGCTTGTTCCTCAACGATCTTTTCTGCCGGACGATTCTTACATTCGGCCAATTGTTGTTCGAGGTCTGCTATTTTTCGATTGGCATCGCGCAATTGAGCGACAAGAGCATCTCCTTCCGCATCGCTGTATTTACCCACAACCGGAGCTACAACAGGCACAACCGGAGCATTCCAACCACGACCTTTGAACTTATAGGTTACACCCACCAAAGCAGAAAGAGTCTTAGCATGATTTCCTTCCCCGGCAACAGTCTCTTCAAACACATCGAAACGAAGATCCAAATTGATAGCCCAAGCATCGCTTAAACGGAAACGGTTTAACAAACCGCCTCTCATACCCATATTGACACAATCGGCAATATCCCCATCACCAGAAACCGCAATAGGAATTCCCATACCGACATATAAAATAGGAGAATAAACGCGCTCGCGATATCCACAGAACAAACTTGCCAAATCGCCCATCACATCAAGAGCCGGCGTTATTAAAGCATACGATTGTTTGTAATAAGTATTGTCGAGCATCTCGCCACTCATGCCATTACCCCATAAAGCAGCTCCTTTCATTCCATAATAATCAGCGCCCAAACGCAACCCGATAACAGGAGAAAACCATTTCTCGACATTAAGACCAAACACAGGAGCAATACGCTTACCAAAATCGGCATGGCTATCAAATCTCCCTAAACTAAAATCAACCCCGCCTTCAAGTGAAATCATCCAATTGTCTTTAAACTTATTCAAGACAATTTCTTTGGAAGGTTCTGTCTTAGCCTCCTCTTGGGAAGCTGCTGCAACCATTGCCGGCATTGCTGCAAAAACACCTGTAAGCAAAATTGCAGATACAGTCTTCTTCATACTACTATTATTTTTAATTAATATATGTTTAACATTCGATCGACCAGCATATAAAAGATATGAAAATCAATCATTTTATAGACCCAATTGAATTTGGGGATAAAGATAATTGATTTATTTTATTCGACAAACAAATTTTATTTAAATTTACAACAAAGTCGTTCTTCTATAAAAAAAGAAAAACGACTTTGCTTAAATTTCTCTAAATACTTATTTCTCTACAAATTCAATAATTTCCCGAGCGATATTATCCGAAGTAAATCCCAATTTTTCATCAAGAACCTTATATGGCGCAGAATAACCGAAATGGTCCAATCCATACACTTTGCCCTCACTGCCCACCAACGGGAACAGAGTCGAAGGCAAACCGGCCGTCAACCCAAACACCGGCAACCCGGGAGGTATTACCGCGTTTCTATACGATAAAGGCTGCTCCAAAAATAGACCTATCGAAGGAGCCGAGACGATCTGTACCCGTACCCCCTTATCATGCAATATATTTACGGCGCCGACTAAGGTAGAGACCTCCGATCCATTGGCCACCAACACAACATCGGGAGTCTCGTCTTTCATCAATATATAAGCGCCTTTCTCTGCTTGTAATGCATCGTTATAACGACTGCCCGAAGCCGACGGTAAATCGGGGACATCTTGACGGGAAAGAATCAATGCCGTCGGTGTATCCTTATTCTCCATAGCCAATTTCCAAGAAACAAGAGTTTCAGCGCTATCGGCCGGCCTCAGAACCAACACACTATTTTTGCCGCTATGATTCTTCAACTGCTCCATCAACCGTATTTGAGCTTCCTGCTCTACCGGCTCGTGAGTAGGTCCATCTTCTCCCACCCTGAAAGCATCGTGCGTCCAAACATATTTCACGGGCAATTCCATCAAAGCCGCCATACGAACTGCCGGTTTCATATAGTCAGAAAAAACAAAGAATGTTCCACAAGCAGCCTGCATTCCTCCATGCAACAATATACCGTTCATAATCGCCGCCATAGTCAATTCAGCGACCCCAGCATGTAAAAATGCTCCGTGGAAATCACCCTTCGCAAAAGCTCCTGTCTTCTTCAAAAAAGCCTCTGTCTTATCCGAATTTGCCAAATCGGCCGAAGAAACGACCATATTTTTCACCCGTTCTGCCAAATAAGCCAAAACGTTTGCCGAAGCAGTCCGAGTAGCGACATTCGGTTTATACTCTATCGATGAGAAGTCAAGCGCAGGAAGTTTTCCGGCATAAAAATCGTGCAACTCTCTGGCCAATTCGGGATTTTCTTTCTCCCACGCAGCTTGCGCCGATTTACGTTCTGCGACAATCGCTTTCAATTCCTCTGCTCGACGGGCATACAGACCGGAAGTTTCAGGGAATATCACAAACGGATTTTCCACATTTCCGCCTAAATTCTCAATGGTCTTTTCATAAGATGCACCCGACTTACTCAAAGGCTGTCCATGCGTAGAATATTTTCCCTCGAATTTCTCTCCCGTAACCGTTACACACCCACGTCCCATAATGGTTTTCCCTATAATTAGAGTCGGACGTTCAGTTTCACGATTAGCCAACGCCAATGCATCACGAATAGCTACCGGATCGGTTCCGTCTATTTCCACGACATTCCAATTCCACGACCTATACTTCGCAGCAGTATCTTCATCGGTTACCGCATCTGTATCAGTCGAAAGTTGTACGTCGTTACTATCATAGAACATAATCAAATTATGCAATCCCAAGAATCCGGCCAAACGACCTGCACCCTGAGAAATCTCCTCTTGAATACCTCCATCGGAAATAAACGCATAAATTTTATGACTACACCATTCGCCGAAACGAGCAGCCATAAAACGCTCGGCGATAGCAGCGCCGACAGCCATCGTATGTCCCTGACCCAAAGGTCCCGAAGTATTCTCAATACCATGCATTACATCGACTTCGGGGTGGCCGGGAGTTATACTGCCCCATTGACGAAACGACTTCAAATCGTCCATCGTATAAAACCCCGACATAGCCAATACACTATAAAGCATCGGGGACATGTGCCCGGGATCTAAAAAGAAACGATCACGATTTATCCATTTCGGATCCGCCGGATCGTACACTAAAAACTCGGAATATAACACATTGATAAAATCAGCTCCCCCCATAGCACCTCCGGGGTGACCCGATTTGGCTTTTTCAACCATCGCCGCCGTCAATACTCTGATATTGTCGGCCGATTTGTTTAATAAGTTCGTATCGTTCATGGGAATTTTTTTACAAAAATAATACAATTCATGAGTATACAAACACAAAAACCGCCAAAAGTTCACAAAAAGACAAAGAGAGTGAAGAATCATCTTCACTCTCTTTACTAAATCTTATCTATTAAATAAATAGTTATGCCTCATAATCGTCGGTCGGAATATCTGTATTAACATTCTTACTACCTATGGCAGCATAGAATAAAATATAAGCCAATCCCAACGCAATTACCCAATAGCTATTCAAGAATCCGGCGAAATCGGCTACACCTCCTTGAATCAAAGGCAATATACCGCCACCGCAAACCATAACCATAAACAGACCAGAAGCTGCTGCTGTATATTTGCCTAACCCCTCTACTGCAAGGTTGAAAATACCGCCCCACATCACAGAAGTACAAAGTCCGCAAAGGATTAACAACATCACGTTTACAGGAACTTGGGCAAAGCCGAATGAAATATCGGACTTAAATACCGGCATATTTACCAAAATATTATCAGCACAGAATATCGCACCCAATACCAATGCGATACCCACTGTCGATACAACCGTCAACATCGCGCGACTGGACACCTTCGCTCCGATAGAGGCCCCGCACAAACGACCGATCATCATCAAGAACCAATATGTCCCTACAACCGATCCGGCAATCGTTGGATCGATGTTTATCTCAGGTGAAGTCATAAACAAATTGGCAAAATTAGGAATGCCGACTTCAACACCTACATATATAAAGATAGCAACAGTTCCCAACACAAAATGGCGGAAAGAAAGTGCGCTATGTTTACTCTTCTCCTTTTTGGCAGAAGTTTTTACGATATGAGGTTCTGGAATATTTACAAAATATAAAACGACAAATGCCAAAGCAAAAATACCCATTGCCAAGAACAAGGCAGGGTCGGCATTGGAAATTTTAGCCTGAGCCAAATCACCGATCAAATAACCTACCAACACCGGTACAATAGTCGCACTAATCGAGTTGAACGAACCACCTAATTGAATCAATTGATTTCCTTTGTTTCCACCGCCGGCAAGAGTATTCAACATAGGATTCACTACCGTATTCAACATACACATGGAAAAACCGGAAATGAAAGCGCCCACCAAATACACGGCGAAACTTTCGGCGATACCCGACAAGAAAGTGATACCTACACCGATAAACCCGACGGTTACGGCAAGAAGCGCGGTCTTCTTATAACCAATGCGCTGCAACAGCATACCGGCCGGAATTCCCATAAAGGCATAAGCGATAAAGTTAGCCGCATTTCCCAACTGCGACATAAAGTTACTGGCTCCGAACTGACTTTTAACAATGACTCCCATCGGATTCTGAAGCCCTGTCACAAACGAAATCATGGCGAACAATGCAAACATCACTATAATGGGAAGTGCATAGTTCTTTTTCTGCTCTGTACTCATTTTATAAGATTTTAATTAATGAATTTATGTGTGTTTTATTTCTTTTACAATAGATATTTTACCCTTTGCACATCAAAAAATACAAAATTGAGAGCAAAAGTAATGTTAATTATCCATCAACAGATACGATAGCAGCATGTTTTTGAGCATAAAAACTTTCAAAACTCACATTCAGATTGTCATTCAAAAACATGAATAAACACGTTCCCCGAATATAGACGTTCCTATACGCACCAACGTACTGCCATGTCGTAAAGCCAACGGATAATCATGTGACATTCCCATCGATAATTCACAAAATGCCGAAGAGTCGACCGAGCTCGAACCTTTCACCTCATCGAACAATTTTTTCAAAGCACTAAATTCTCGCTCTATACAATCCTCATCATCTGTCTGGGTGGCCATACCCATCAATCCACATATCCTTACATGAGGATATTTCTCCGAGGAACCGCCTTGTAACAATTCCCGGCAAGAATCAAGCGTAAAGCCATATTTACTATCCTCTTGCGCCACGTGGATTTCAAGAAGGCAATCGACTACTCGACCGCATTTGGCCGCCTCGCTTTCTATAACCGAAAGGAGCTTTTCGCTATCCACGCTATGAATAAGAGTAATGAACGGGACAATATATTTCACTTTATTGGTTTGCAAATGACCTATAAAATGCCATTCTATATCCTTAGGCAAAACCTCATACTTTTCAACAAGTTCCTGTACTCGGCTCTCCCCGAAAATACGCTGTCCCGCCTCATAAGCCTCCATTATGGTTTCGGCCGTATGAAATTTCGAGACCGCCACCAACCGAGTTCCAGCAGGTAACTCTTGACGAATTCGCTCTATATGTCGGGCTATATCACTCATTCTTGCGGACGATCTTCTTCTTTTGTTTTTCTTTCGGGATCAAACGGATAAACGTCCATCAACGGAGTTTCTGTAATAGAAACAATCACCCAGTCGGCCATTGTTCCTTTCATGCCTTCCACCAAGTTTTTCAATGCCGTTTCAAAATCTGCGGCTTGCACAAGCATATACGATGCCGTACGTTTTTCCATACCGCTTTTCTCGTCGAGAGTGATAAAATTGAGTTTACATTTATACCACCGATCACCTGTTTCATCAAAAAAAAGCTCGCTGAAATTAGCGCGCTTCACCGCCGAAACAGAAAATTCCCCCGAGATAAACGGAGATACCTCCTCAATAATACGAGCTTCCGCTTCGGTAAACGATAAAGCATCCACCAAATAGGGCTCTGTCACTTTTTTTTGCATGCCATTTTCCAGCATTTTATCGTACTTAACTCTGCACTCAAACCAATTAGCCATATTTTTGCATTCAAAAAAGAAGGTGCTCCTGCACCCTCGGTTGTTAATATTCTATTTTATCACTCTTGTTTTCCCATTTTTCAAAAGCCTTGATAGCTTCGTCGCGCATCATCGGAACGACATTCAAATGACGTTTTTCCAAAGGTAAAGCCAATTCGTCGTAAATAAACGAGTCATCGAATCCTATCTCCTTGGCATCCGCCTTCGTATTTCCGTAATACACTTTGTCGAGATGCGCCCAATAAATGGCTCCCAAACACATGGGACAAGGCTCGCAAGAAGTATAGATCTCGCATCCGCTCAAATCGAATGTTCCCAATACCCGGGCTGCTTCACGAATCGCATTTACTTCTGCATGCGCCGTAGGATCGACCGACGCAGTCACACGATTTGCCCCACGCGCTATGATTTTTCCATCTTTCACAATCACCGCACCGAACGGACCTCCATCGTGATCTATATTATCGAGAGACAACTTTATAGCCTCCCTCATAAATGATTCTTTTTCACACATACGTCAAGAACAATTCACATTAATTTATAAAGTCTTCAATGAGAGCAAGTAAAAAGGGCTACACATCTCCGCTTATAACTATGCCTATCTCTCTTTCACTACAAAAAGACGACATGAATAAAACGAATTTATTCGATTGCACTGTATATTGTCTATTTTGCATTACTTGCAAAGTTACAAAACAGATTCAACGAAAAAAATATACTTAAAAAAGTATGTCTCTATTTTAAGCTTCTTTCAAACTTTTATTCACGCGATCGATATAATCGAGCAACTCTTCACGCCCCCGTCTTTTTTCCGACGATGTAGCGAAAATAGGAGGCAATTCTTCCCAAGATTCATGCAGCACCTGTTTGTAATACTCGATATGCTCTTTCAGTACTACGGGGCCAATCTTATCCGTTTTTGTAAATACAATAGCAAAAGGCACGCTGTTTTCACCCAACCATTCCATGAATTCGAGGTCTATCTTTTGAGGTTTGTGCCGACAATCGAGCAGGACAAAAAGACAAGTCATTTCCTTGCGATAAAGCACATACCCCTCTATCATTTCCCGCAATGCCTCTCGACTCTCTTTGCCTCGGCGGGCATATCCATAACCCGGCAAATCGACCAAGTACCAACTATCATCGACCAAAAAATGATTGATAAGCATCGTCTTTCCCGGAGTAGACGAGGTCATCGCCAACCCTTTCTTACAAGTCAACATATTTATCAACGACGACTTTCCCACATTGGAACGTCCGATAAAAGCATATTCGGGTAATCCGTGCGATGGGCAGTCCTTCACATGGCTGCTGCTAATCACAAACCGGGCGTTTTTTATTTCCATATATTATATTCAAATTTTGACAATCCATGCAAAAATACTCATTTTTCCCGATTTGACGACAACGCTGTTTTTTCTCTGTCTCAAAATATGACATACAGAACAATAACTAACAGATATTTTCTATATTTGTAGATACGAATATAGGATGCGGTTCGGAATAGTCAAGCAGGAAATAAGATTTCGGTTTGCCTCTGCACTCACCTTTTACTATATTTGCAAACTCGTGAAAAGGAACAACCCTTATGGACCAACAATATTCTTCTATTCTTCTCGAAAATGCGGTAAACGAATTTGCCAAATTACCGGGTATCGGTAGGAAAACGGCTTTACGTTTGGTTCTGCATTTGTTAAGACAAGAAGAGGGCGAAGCCGAAAAGTTCGGTAATACCATTATTAAGTTATGTAAAGAAATCAAACGTTGCCACATTTGCCATAACATATCCGACTCGGATACCTGTACCATTTGTGGCGACCCTTCGCGCGATGCCTCCACGTTATGCGTTGTCGAAAATGTGAAAGAGGTGATGGTAGTCGAGAACACTCGCCAATTCCACGGGCTTTATCACGTATTGGGGGGGGTCATCTCCCCGATGGACGGCATAGGTCCGGCCGACCTCGAAATCGAAAGTTTGGTAGACCGAGTCGCCTCCGGTGGAATAAAAGAGGTAATACTCGCACTCAGCGCCACGATGGAAGGCGACACGACCAATTTCTACATATTCAGGAAGTTGGCTCCGTTCGATGTTAAAATCACCATCATCGCCAGAGGAGTATCCATAGGCGGAGAGTTGGAATACACCGACGAAATCACATTGGGGCGTTCCATTCTCAACCGCACGTTATTCAGCGAAAGTTTCAAAGGATAATATTATACTATTTTCATTAGACTGCCGTTATACATTATAATATTAGAGATTCTGTCTTGTGGTAAAAATCAGTGTCGTTATTGTCAATTACCGTGTAAAATACTTTTTGGAGCAATCGCTTCGGTCGGTACGGGCTGCATTAAAGGCATACCCGATGGAAGTCGAAATCTTTGTCGTGGACAACCACTCGCAAGACGACTCGCTCGATTACCTCATACCCCGGTTTCCCGAAGTCCGATTCATCGCCAATACCGAAAACGTAGGATTCGCACGAGCCAATAACCAAGCCATCGAACAATCTACCGGGAAATATGTTCTGTTGCTTAACCCCGACACTGTAATAGCCGAAAATACGTTATACGAAGTTTTCCAATTTATGGAAGCTCACCCCGAAGCCGGAGGAACCGGGGTAAAAATGCTCGATGGTGACGGACGGTTTCTACCGGAATCCAAAAGAGGATTCCCCACTCCGTGGGTATCGTTCTGCAAGATTTTCGGGCTCTCGGCATTATTCCCCCATTCCCGCATTTTCGGTCGTTATCACATGAAATATCTCTCTCCCGACGAATGCCACCCCATAGATATTCTTTCGGGTGCATTCATGTTCATGAGGCGTGAAACACTGGACAAAAGCGGGCTACTCGACGAAAGTTTTTTCATGTACGGCGAAGACATCGATCTCTCCTATCGGCTCGTCCTTGCAGGATACACCAATTATTTCCTGCCGACTCCTATTATACATTACAAAGGAGAGAGCACGAAGAAAGGAAGCCTGCGATACGTCCGTGTCTTTTATGAAGCTATGCTCATTTTTTTCAAAAAGCATTACCCGCATTACAGCAAAGGGTACTACCTCGCCGTAAAATTCTCTATATTCTTCCGAGCCTCGTTAGCCGCTGCTTACCGAGTCGTCTCCTTTCCGTTTCATAAGCATGGAAAAACCGATAAGAAAGAGAAAGGAAAATGGTATATTCTCTCCCGCACCCCGCAAATCATAGCCCGATTGATTCCGGGCAAAAAACACTACACGCCTATATGGTCAGCCGATGAAATTCCTTCGTCATCTGAAAGACAAGACGACCGACATATCATATTAGATTCGGGACTACTTTCCTATCGGGAAATCATAGAAACCATACAATCAAAAAGCGACGTCCGTAACCATTTCCTCATCTATACTCCCGACTCAGAAATCATCATTTCACCCCAACAAACCTATACGAAACCATGAACTACCTCACCGGCAAACAAATAGAACTGCGAGCGGTAGAACCCGAAGACCTCGATGCCCTTTACCGCTGGGAAAATGATTCGTCTCTGTGGATATACGGAAGTACCGTATCGCCCTTCTCGCGTTATCTGTTGAAACAATACATCGAAAGCTATACGGCCGACATCACTCGGGACAAACAATTAAGGCTCATAATCATGCGAAAAGAGAGTCGCCAAGTTATCGGTGCGATAGACTGTTTCGACTACGATATCACAAACCGCAAAGCAGCGATAGGTCTCCTCATCGATCCCGATCACAAACGACAAGGATTCGGACGAGATGCCCTCGAAACATTCATTGAATATGCTTTCCGTTTTTTACACCTGCATCAATTATATGTACATATTCCCGTTTGTAACACAGCCAGCATAGCGCTTTTCAGAACATGCGGATTTCACGAAAGCACACGTTTAAAAGATTGGATACGGTTGCCTCAGGGATATACCGATGCTCTGATATTTCAAAAATTCAATCGGGAATAAGCGCCTAATTCATCAGAGGACTCTAATTGAGCGAAGGTTCCTGCGGGGAATTTAGCCACAACTTATATCCGTCACCCATACCCTTTACTATCTCTCTCCAAAAAGCATCATCTTCGGCCGCGAGACAATCGCCCGGCGAAGACATAGTCGTCACAGCCCACGACTCCTGTTTTAATTCTCCGTCGAGCTGCCCGGCCGACCAACCGCTATACCCGATCAAAAACTTCACATGTTTTTGCACCGTAGAGTCGCTTCTCAAAAAATCGAGCAGCATATCGAAATCCCCATTAGCGAACAACCCCATCGAAACCTCCACTGCACCGGGTAATGACGCTATATCGTGCAAGAAAAACAAATGATCCGTTCCTACCGGCCCTCCACAAAAAACCGGAATGGAAGGTATATCGTTCTCTCCCTCTAACAATTCACTCAGAACATATCTCGTAGGGCTATTCAACACAAACCCCACCGCACCCTTCTCCGAATATTCGGCCAAACAAATAACCGCTCGGCGGAAACACCCTTCGTCCAAAAATGGCTCCGCCACCAACAACGCGCCCCGGTGAGGCGGCATCACCCGCCTGCGGATATGAAACGATTCGACGTGCATACAGATACGATTAAATCTCTGTCAAATATAAAAATTCAATCCCGTAGTTCAAAACAAATCGCAAAGTTTCACCGATAAAAAAATGCTCTTACAATCATTTCTTTTCACATGGTCTCGAACTGTTACGACAGTAAACAGGCTAAGTAGAACCGTTATAAATTAAACGATGACACAGAGCAAACGATACGAAATAGCCCCGAAACACCTTACATTTGTACAGCAACATTACACCATTATGGACGGAAAAGACGACATCTCGAATGTAATTCGGGAGAAAAAAGCCGCACGGGTCACTTGGGTGGGATTTTTTACCAATCTCATCTTGTCTGCCGCAAAAATCATAGCCGGCATATGGGGGCGAAGTAGTGCCATGATTGCAGACGGCATACACTCCTTATCCGATTTTATCACAGATTTCATCGTTATCATCTTCATTAAAATCTCATCGAAAAACGAAGACAACGACCACCCTTACGGACATGGCAAATTCGAAACCTTTGCCACCATGCTCATCAGCTTTGCACTCTTCGTCGTCGCCATTGGAATATTTTATTCGGGAAGCATCAAAATATACGAAGTCCTCAACGGGGAAATTATCGAACGGCCCACCTATTTGGCACTCGCTATGGCAGCTGTTTCCATCATCGTAAAAGAGGGCTTATATTGGTACACGATCACAATCGGGCGCAAAATCGACAGTCCGGCTGTCATTGCCAACGGCTGGCATCACCGTTCCGACGCTTTCTCCTCGATAGGAACCCTCATAGGCATATCGGGAGCCATGTTTCTGGGTGAACGCTGGCGAGTGCTCGATCCCATAACCTCACTCGTCGTAGGAATATTTATCTTTGGAGTCGCTTATAAGCTCGCTCGCCCCAGCATACAAGAACTTCTCGAAATGTCCCTCCCCGAAGAAGTGGAACAAAATATTGCCGAGAAAATACAGCAGACACCCGGAGTCATCGCATTCCACCACCTGCGCACACGTAAAAACGGAAACACATTCATCATCGACATGCACATCAAAGTCGACCCCGATTCGTCTATCGTCAAAGCGCACGACATCGCCACACAAGTGGAAGAATCGCTCAAAACCACTTTCGGGAAAAGGACGCAAGTCAATATCCACATCGAACCGTATTTGCAAAAAAATTAAGCGATACAGATACTGTTTTATCATTTTTTTCTATTTTTGTATTTGAACAGTCGTTAATAAACTGTTTTTGAAATCATTCAATCGAGTATAAACCCTAAAAGAAGAAAGGAGAAAACAAATAAAAAAACACGAACGAAATAATGGGATTTGTGTACGACAGTATAGAATCCTCATAAATGCAATTAACCCGATGTATAAACACCCGGATAAGCATTTCCCGTTCGGACACTTAAAATAAAATCGAGCTTTCAGCTCTTGTTCTCTTTACGTTGAATACCGCCAAACATTCATTCCACGAGAACAAGCAGATCGAAAGTTCACGCTTCAAAGGCGTGAGCTGTTCTGTGCTTGTTGTGGAATATGGTCACTTGGCGGTAACCAAACGTAAAGCAAGCGAAGAATGGTTACACGCCTTTTCCATATTTAAACCAATCGAAAAAAATGAAAAGAATTATCACTCTATTGAGCATCTCACTAATTCTACTAAGTTTTTCCGCTTGCACTAGCGATGAGCCATATGTTCCAGATTGCCATACAGAAGAGGAAACGATCACAGAACCCGAAGCTAATTATTATATTAAATACCTAGCTCAGGGGAATAGAAATGCTGGATGGATAAAATCTATTACAGTAAACACCGAATCGGGGGAAAAAACTATTACCAAACAAATGAGTTCATGGAACGAAACTTATGGTCCTGTCCCCAAAGGATTTCAAGCCAGTATTAAAGTTTCTGGATACTGCGAAAAAACTTATATCTACGTCTGTCGAGGAGAAGAACCCTTTGTCATAAAAGCCGAAGGCAAATCCTCTGCCTCCTATACAATAGATTTCTAAGCATTTAACTATATAATTATGAAAAAGACAACCCTTTTATTCATTTTGTTCTTAACAGGACTGATGGCTTATTCTACACCCGAAGACAAGCCGAAAAAACAAAACAATGCTGCCCCGGCATTCCAATTATTCCCCACCACCAATATGTGGACTTTTATCAAATTGGATACCCGAAACGGTCGCATGTGGCAAGTACAATACGACATTCAAGGCGACGACCGAATGGAAGTCGTGTTAAACGAAAATTACCTTGCCGGAAACGACAGTGCAGGGAACGGGCGATTCACCCTTTATTCCACAAAAAACATGTTCACATTCATTCTCCTCGACCAACACGATGGTAGAATGTGGCAAGTGCAATGGGCTATCGATGCCGACCAACGGCTTGTTATTCCTATAAATCCAACTCAAAATTCTACTAATCTTTAAAACATACAGCCATGAGAAAAATAATTTTATTACTATGCTGCGCAATTATTTCATCAATAACTTTCGCACAAACAGAAACCGAACATCTTACATTCAAGGGTATTCCCATTGATGGCAGTTTAGATTCTTTTGTCCAAAAATTGAAAACGCAAAATCTTACCTATATTGGTAAAGAAAATGGCGTCGCTATATTTATGGGAGAATTCGCCGCTTATAAAGATTGTACAATCGGCATTGTATCTTTAAAACAAAAAGATTTAGTTTGTAAGGCGGCAGTCACATTCTCTTCTTGCAAAACATGGTCTTCTTTATCAGACAATTACTTTACAATAAAAGGCATGCTGTCAAAAAAATATGGAGAACCTTCTGTCTGCATAGAAGAATTTCAATCTCATTCCGAGCCCGACGATGATCAAATGAAAATGATATATGTTCAATCTGACCGTTGCAAATATCAAACCTCATTTGAAACCTCCAAAGGGAGTATTCAACTATCTATTTCCCACCAAGGTTATGAAAATTGTTTTGTCTTATTGGAATATTTTGACAAGATAAACGGAGAAGTCGTTTCCAATGAAGCTATGGACGATTTATAAACCCAATAAAAACAAGCGGAGCTTTTTCTCGAAGCTCCGCTTGCTGTATTTCATGCTACCTATCGTTTCTCGATACGGCCGGCAAAACCGCCACCGGGGAATAAAGTAACCTTCAACTGTCGGTCTTCGGGAACAGGCATTACTACCCGTTTATAATCGCAAGCGGCACGGTCGGCATTTATACCGTCCTTGAACAGCTCTATCTCATAAAAGCCCTCTCCCAAAAATGAGAGATCGACAGTTATATCCCGTTTATCCCAGTTTGTCAAACCTCCTACGTACCACTCATCGCCCGAGCGCCTCGCCATTGTAATATATTCGCCCACTTTCCCGTCAAGCCCCAAAGTTTCGTCCCACACAGTCGGGATGCGGGCTATGAAAGCGGTACACTCCGGTTCTCTCTTGTAATTCGAAGGATTGTCGCACAACATATTCAACGGAGAATCAAAAATAACATACGTAGCCAACTGACGACAGCGTGTACCCTGACTCATCGGCTCACTATTCACCGGATTATAATTCTTCTTGATTGCATTGCGCATAGCTCCCTGCGTATAGTCCATAGGTCCGGCAAACTGACGAATAAAAGGAATCTGTACATCGTAAGTCACTTGGTCATATCCTTTCGGGCTCCATTTCAATTGTTCCAAACCATTCACACCTTCATAGTTGATCACATTGGGCCATGTACGTTGCGCACCCGTAGGTTTGTACATTCCATGAAAATCCACCAACATATTATAACGGGCGCACAATTCCGAAGCCTCATTGATAAACCGCACCATCTCTTGGTCGTCCCTATCCATAAAATCTACTTTGAACCCTTTTATCCCCATATCGGCATAATGCTTCACGACATTTTCCATATCCCGATGGAAAGCCCAATATCCGGCCCAAAGAATCAAACCGACATTTTTCCCGTCGGCATACGTTACCAATTCAGGCAAATCTATTTCAGGAACGACCTGCATTAAATCGGCCTTTTTATTCACAGCCCACCCCTCGTCGAGAATCACATATTCTATCCCGTTCTCCGCAGCAAAATCGATATAATATTTATACGTCTCGTTATTGATTCCGGCACGAAAATCTACCCCGTAGAGATTCCACGCATTCCACCAATCCCAAGCCACCTTACCCGGTTTTATCCACGAAGTATCGGCGATACGCAAAGGTTTCCCCAAACGGAACACGATATCACTGGCGGCCAACTCTGCATCATTACCGGCAACGGCAATCACCCGCCACGGAAGCTGGGCATTGGCATCACGAGCAATATATTCTTCTCGGGAAGTAACAAACTTTTGTAACATGTTATGTCCCCCTTGAACCGTCGTTTTCGGAACCGGCGCAAAGTGAGACGTAAGGACCGGAGTATCGCCTCCACCCACCAAATACATACCCGGATAATTATCCAAGTCGGCTTCGGTTATACACACTTTCATTCCGTGAGGCAACTCTACCAACACAGGAAGAAATAAAAGGCGCGACGATTTAAATTTGGTAATAGATTCATGTTCATAAGTATTCTCGAACGAGTTGATATACTGCGACTCGAAATCGCCATCGTCTCCACGTTTCACATAGCTAGCGTACATCGGATAATCGGCGGGAAATGTAAAATCGGCTTGTTCGTTATATACCGTATAAGGGATATTACTTTTATAGGTCAATCGATACGCTATTCCATCGTCATAAGCCCGCACGACCAACCCCTGTTTTCCCGATGACAAAACCATCTGGTTATAACGATCCTTCACTTGAAAACGTTTATAAACAGGAGCCGGAATCATCTCGTCTACAAAACTCCTGCGAACTTTGGGCTGTTTGGAATTCATGCCCCATAAAACTTTTGTTCGAGACTCGTTGTTTTCTTTTATCGTGATGGATATAGGAGACGGAGCCAAAACCTCTGTTTCTCCGGCAAACACGCTCAGAGTCGTCCCGGAATTCGTTACCGATACAACCGCTCTTAAATCTCCCGAGGGCGAAGCTACTTCATAATTTTTAGCTTGGGCCGCAAATACCGTCATGACCGCAATGAAAAGGGAAATGCACTTTTGGAAAATGTTCATAAGGTTAACTTTATTTTATTATTACTCTGTAAAATGCAATGATAAACAAAAGCAAAAATAACAAAATAGTCACATATCGAAAAGAAAAGAAACTTTTATTTCTCATTTTTTATAAACAAGACATGTATTCCCCGCTTCCCGATACGAAATTTGCCGTCGAAATATTTGAATACAATTTTAAATTATGGACGAACGCAATCTCATCAACGGCTCGCTCGTGTCGTATCTCTCTTGGGCCGCCGATTTTATCTCACCCATACGTTGGTTTCTATTAGCTGCATTCGCATTGGTTTTGGCCGACTTGAAATTCGGTATCGAAGCAGCACGGCATAAGGGCGAAACCATACGCAAAAGCAGGGCGATACGCCGAAGCGCAAACAAAATCATCGACTATCTTTGCTGGATACTGGTCGCCACGAGCTTTGGCGAAGCGTTCGGCACACCGTTCGGGATTCCCATATTACCGGCTCTCGTGCTGTTAGTGGTGTATGGCTGTGAAATCAATTCGTGTTTCAACAATTACTTCGAAGCCCGGGGAAGCAAACTGCGAATCAATATCTTCAAATGGTTAAAAAACAAGTCCGATATTATGGTTCCCTCCGACGATGAAAACGATACCACGAAAACATAAACTTTACATCGGGATAACAGTCGCTCGATAACAATAATTTACGCCAAACATAGCCGGATTAGCTCAAAGTTTTGTATTTTTGCGAAAATTTACAAACATATACCTATGAATATTCTCGACCTAAGCGAACAAGAGATCATTCGTCGTAACAGTCTCGACGAAATGCGCAAATTGGGCATAGAACCCTACCCTGCTGCCGAATATCCTGTAAACGCCTATTCTCAGGAAATAAAAAATAATTTCGTCGATGGTGCGGAAACTCCTCGTCAGGTAGCCATAGCCGGACGTATTATGAGTCGGCGTATCATGGGTAAAGCCTCATTCATCGAGTTGAAAGACTCGGAGGGCCGAATCCAAGTTTATATTTCGCGTGACGACCTCTGCCCGGGAGAAGATAAAGAATTATACAATACCGTATTCAAAAAGCTGCTCGACATCGGCGATTTCATCGGTATTCGCGGATTTGTATTCCGCACCCAAATGGGAGAAATAACGGTCCACGCACAAGAGCTGACAGTACTCGCCAAATCGATACGCCCCCTTCCCATCGTAAAGATGAAAGACGGGGTAGCCTACGACGCTTTCGAAGACCCCGAGCTCCGTTATCGTCAACGCTATGTAGACTTGGTGGTAAACGAAGGAGTAAAAGATATATTCATCAAACGGAACAAAGTGTACACCTCCATGCGGGAATATTTCAACTCTCGTGGATATCTGGAAGTCGAAACACCCATTCTGCAATCGATACCCGGAGGTGCGGCCGCCCGTCCGTTCATCACCCACCACAATGCACTCGACATACCTCTATATTTGCGTATCGCCGATGAATTATATTTGAAACGGCTGATTGTCGGAGGCTTCGAAGGAGTGTACGAATTTTCCAAAAACTTCCGCAACGAAGGCATGGACAGAACGCACAATCCGGAATTTACCTGTATGGAAATCTATGTCTCTTACAAGGACTACAACTGGATGATGGATTTCACCGAAAAAATGTTAGAAAAAATCTGCCTCGACGTAAACGGTACTACCGAGGTCAAAGTCGGTGAGAACACGATCAATTTCAAAACTCCGTTCAAACGTATCACTATGCTCGACGCTATCAAGGAACACACGGGTATCGACATCAGCGGCATGGACGAAGCACAATTGCGCGAAGTTTGCAAAAAAATCGGGGTCGAGGTCGACGAAACAATGGGCAAAGGAAAAATCATCGACGAAATATTCGGCGAGAAATGCGAAGGCCATTACATACAGCCCACCTTTATCACCGATTACCCCATCGAGATGTCGCCGCTCACCAAACGTCATCGGAACAACCCCGAACTGACCGAACGTTTCGAGCTAATGGTAAACGGGAAAGAACTCTGTAATGCCTACTCCGAGTTGAACGACCCCATCGACCAACGGTTGCGTTTCGAAGAACAACTCCGCCTCTCCGAAAAAGGAGACGACGAAGCCATGTTCATCGACAATGACTTTATCCGGGCTCTCGAATACGGCATGCCTCCCACATCGGGTATGGGAATAGGAATGGACCGGCTCGTCATGCTCATGACCGGACAAACCACCATACAAGAAGTTCTCCTCTTCCCGCAAATGCGCCCCGAGAAAGTTCAAAAACGAGATAACGAAGCGGCCTATACCACCATAAACATTCCTGCCGAATGGGTCGCACCCATTCAAAAAGCAGGATACCTCACCGTAGCCGACGTAGCAGAAGCCAATCCGAACAAAATGCATCAAGAAATCTGTGGCATTAACAAAAAATACAAGCTCGAACTGGCTAACCCCACGATCGACGATGTAAAAGAATGGGTAGAAAACGCAAAACGATAATCGACCATGCCTATACCCGGTAAAATAGCGATCATGGGAGGTGGCAGTTGGGCGACAGCTTTGGCAAAGCTGGCGCTTAATAATGCCGATAATATCCTATGGTACATGCGTCGAGACGACCGTATCGCCGATTTCAAACAAACAGGTCACAATCCTGTATATTTGTCCGATGTCACATTCGACACATCTCGAATACATTTCAGTTCCGACATCAACGAAATCGCCGATGCGGCCGACACATTGCTCTTGGTGACTCCATCGCCCTACATGAAGTCCCATTTAAAGAAACTGTCGGCCGACATCAGTAAAAAATTTGTCGTGACAGCGATAAAAGGAATCGTTCCCGACGAAAATATGATCGTCACCGAATACCTGCACAATTTCTATCACGTGCCGGAATCCCACTTGGCCGTAATCGGGGGGCCATGCCATGCCGAGGAAGTAGCGCTCGAACGGCTCTCCTATCTCACCATCGGGTGTAACGATCTGCAAAAAGCGAGAAGTTTCGCCGACATATTAGCGAGCCCCAAACTGAAAACCATTATCTCCTCCGATGTAAAAGGCATTGAATATTCTGCCGTATTAAAAAACGTCTATGCCATAGCCGCCGGGATTTGTCATGGTATGAAGAGCGGAGATAATTTTCAAGCTATGCTCGTATCCAACGCCTTGAACGAAATGGATCGTTTTTTACAAGCAGTCTCCCCATGTCGGGGCAGAAATATCAGCGACTCGGTATATTTAGGAGACCTTTTGGTTACCGCCTATTCCCGGTTCAGCCGCAATCACAATTTCGGATCCATGATAGGACGTGGTTACTCCGTCAGCGCCGCAAAAATGGAAATGGAGATGATTGCCGAAGGATATTTCGGCACGAAATGCATTTATGAAATAAACGAACGATACAAGGTGAACATGCCCATACTGCAATGTGTTTATGATATACTCTACAAAAAAGTATTGCCCCGGCACGCCATTGAAAGTATATATGATACATTTCTGTAATACAACTAATATAGTGAAACTATGAAATCAATCGAATTGAACATTGAAAAAGCATTAGGCACTGTATCCAAAAGCGATGTATTCGCATTGGAAGACAAAGCGAAAAGCGGCATGGAAATGCTGCACAAAGGTACGGGTAAAGGAAATGACTTTTTAGGGTGGCTGCATCTACCCTCCGAAATAACAGAAGCCCATTTAGCAGACCTCGAAGCTGCTGCAAAACAATTGAAAGACCGTTGCGAAATAGTAGTAGTCATTGGTATCGGAGGTAGCTACCTCGGAGCCAAAGCTGTTATCGAGGCTCTATCCGACTCATTCGAATTTCTTCGCTCGGAACATAAAAATCCGCTCGTACTGTTTGCCGGACACAACATCGGCGAAGACTATTTGTTTGAACTGCAAACCCTCCTGAAAAACAAATCTTTTGGTATCGTCGTCATTTCAAAATCGGGAACGACGACAGAACCCGCCATCGCTTTCCGATTGTTGAAAGAACAGCTCGAAGCACAAGTAGGAAAAGACAAAGCCAAACATCGTATCATCGCCATAACCGATGCAAAAAAAGGTGCATTGCGTAAACTGGCCGACACCGAAGGATACAAAACTTTTGTCATTGCCGACAACGTAGGAGGCCGTTTCTCGGTACTCACTCCCGTAGGACTATTGCCTATTGCCATAGCCGGATTCGACATCAGAACGCTGGTTTCCGGAGCGGTAGCTATGGAAAAAGCGTGTGGAGAAGATATTCCTTTCGAGAAAAACCCCGCAGCTATTTATGCTGCCACCCGAAATGCTTTATATCAAAGCGGGAAGAAAATAGAAATCCTCGTCAACTTCAATCCTAAATTACACTTCTTCGCAGAATGGTGGAAACAACTCTACGGAGAAAGCGAAGGAAAAGAAAACCTCGGAATCTATCCGGCATCAGTCGACTTCACGACCGATTTACATTCGATGGGACAATGGATTCAGGAAGGTGAAAGAACCATCTTCGAAACCGTTCTTTCGGTTGCCAAAATGAAACATACGGTAAATATCCCTTCCGACAAGGATAATCTGGACGGGCTGAATTTCCTGTCGGGAAAGAGAGTGGACGAAGTAAACAAAATGGCCGAACTTGGGACTCAAATAGCTCACGTAGACGGCGGAGTCCCCAACCTAAAAATAGAAATACCCGAATTATCGGAACTCTATTTGGGACAACTGATTTACTTCTTCGAAAAAGCCTGCGGCATTAGCGGTTATATTTTGGGCGTAAACCCGTTTAACCAACCGGGAGTTGAAGCATACAAACGCAATATGTTCGCTTTGCTCAATAAACCCGGTTACGAAGAAGAAAGTAAAGCCATACAAGCTCGTATCTAATTAAACATAACGTAAATGTAGGAACAGCCTGCCGAATTTTTCGGCAGGCTGTTCTTTTAAAATATCTTATCAAATAAATTTTTCTATATATTTTTAATATCTTTACTCCCTATAAAACATAACCCTTAGATCATGAGAAGATTAGCTACTCTTATTTTATCGTTATGGGGAATTGCACTCTCCCATGCCGCTCTTGAAGTCCCCAAAGCTCTACCCGCAACCGATATTACTGAAAATTCCTTTACCGCAAACTGGCAATCTGTATCTCAGGCTTCGGCTTACAATTTGAATGTTTTTGCCTATAAAATGGAAGATTGCGGGACAGAAACAGTAAAAGTCACAGAAAGTTTTGAGGGATTAGTGCCTCGTTCTTCCGGGTCAAAACAAAATAAATACATAGACTCTAACCTATCCGTATTCCCCGAAAATTGGAAAATCGACGTGAATACCGGCTCTATTCGCCAATTATATACGACCAATGTCGCCGGAGATACCACATCTGTTTATTCGGGGAAAATAGCTCTTGCATTCGATGCAACAGGCGATTCGATTGTTACCCCTGTATTACCGGCCCCCACCTCGAAATTTTCGTTTTGGATAAAAAACGCCAATGCCACCGGAACAGTCGCAGTTTACGGATTTGACGGCTTTCAATGGCACTCTCTTGGTGAAGCCTCAACAATCAGTTATCGAAGTGGAGGAATAGCCGATTTTTCCGCCAATATCCCGGTGGGGTGTATTCAGTTCAAAATGATTTATACCGATGAAAATCCAGATCTAAACAGTCCCACGGCTATTGACGAAATAAGTTATACTTATGGCGGTATCGTAAAAACACGGGATTATCTTGTCAAAAACAAACGAATCACAGAAACATCAGCTCCCGTAACCGGACTCAAAGACAATACCGATTATTTTTACACGGTAAAAAGCACCAACGACTCTGAAACTTCTTTGGAATCAAATATGATTGATGTATTCGGATATGCAGGTTCCCTTTCCAAACCTGTACTCAAAGAATTCACCGATATTCAAGGGGGGCAATACACAGCCAACTGGAACACAGTCATCGGGTCCAACGGATATGTCGTTTACAATGTTTATACCCACATTGCCCAAAGAGATGAAACAAAAACCATTCTCCACGAAAATTTCGATGCTTTTACGGGAGGCACAATCGATCTTCCGGCAGAAGACGACGGTACAACGAATTACGACGAATATACAACTGTCCCTGACTGGTCTGTTAATTTCGGCTGCTGGACAGGAGGCATGCTCAGTGGTATCAATATTCAGACCCCCGTCATCAGCACAACCAATACAAATGGTTGTACAGTCAACGTACGAGTATATGGAGCCAAAGGAGATAAAATCGACTTTAACAACTACTACTCACAAGGTACTCCCGAGAAAATAACCAAATTTCTCACACAAGAAGGCTATAATAATTTGACAATAGACTTTAAGCATAGCAGTGAACAAATGTATATCGAATTATATTTCAGGCAACTCGATCCTATCAAAGAAATCTATCTCGACGAATTCACAATGACTCAAACTCTTTCAAAGGGAGACCGGTTTAGCTATAACTACGATTATACCCTCGTCGAAGGCCGCAGGACGAACAGTTATACTTTTACAGATCTACCCAAAGCATGGGGTGACCAATTTGCATTTCGCATGAGCGCCTATGCGGTAGTGGGCGACGATCTTTACCAATCTCAATGGACAGAACTGACAGAAGTTCCCATTCCCTCGAATATAGACAATACCCGTCGAGAAAACCAAGAGATCAAGGTTATTTCCTATCCCGGCAACACAATTATACGACTTCTTGTACCCCAAGAAATTATCATCAGCGACCTACAAGGTCGAATCGTAGCCCAAGTTCAAGGCGTTGAGGGAGATAACTCCATCTCATTGAAGCAAGGGATTTATTTGTTGCGATGTGGTAACTATTGTCAAAAATTCATCTGTCGATAACGAAGAAACGAGCAAAACGAAAATCGGATTCAACATTTAGTCGATATAATTAAAATGTTCACATTTAAAATAATACGAGATTACCTCCAAAAGATAATCTCGTATTATTTGTATTTCAACAACCCGATTACTTTTAAAATCCCGATAGCGGAACACAGGCTCGTATCGATTAACTATTATAACAAATTCCAATCTAAGTCCAGATTCAATCAACAAAAACTTTGAACTCGGCAACTTGCGTACCATCTTCACGGTGAAGGACTACGATATAATAACCACGAGAGAGGCTAATGTCCGTACCACCTATAAAAACATCTTCCGAGACGAGACACCCATCAAGGGCAAATACACGAGCCTGCAACTGTAAATTGTTTTTACTTCGCAAGAAAAGCGTATTATCCGAACTGTAATAGATCAACTCGCCAGATGTTTTAATCGATTCAACGCCAATGCCTTCCGTTTCTTCATTATCCACCCTCAATTTCATTCGGTTAAGGTCGAGCGTCAGAATACAATGATTTGTCTTGGGAAGCATAAACTTATAGTCATTTCCCTCCTCAAACGAATTATACTCATAAATAACATCATGTTCCTCGCCAAAACGAATAGGTTCATCTTTTGTCCTAGCCACATAACAACGTTCCCAAGTTCCTCTTCTACGAAGGAATTTGAAATCGCCGGCCTCTACATCTCCTTCCCAACGATATACACCCTCTGCGATCGGGGTCATCACCATAGGATGGGCATTATCCCAACCACAAGGCATAGCCGCTCCAACAGCAAAAACCGAAAGAGGAAATGGATTCTCTACCAAATCCGGTTCAAACTTTTCGACGGTAAGTGTAAGATTGAGTAAATCGACTTTCAATTCATAATATCCATCTCCACTTCGGTCAGCCGGAATAGTCCACTTATTATCCTCTCCATTCAAACGCATTTTCAAAGGTTGTCTCACCTTTCCCGAAATAGAAAAATCTCCACTCGATGCAGGGTGATATTTATCGTCCCAGCTCAATCGTTTCAAAAACATGAAACTACCGCACTCGTCACCCTCATCGTTATAGCGCATGACACCCTTATAATAGAAAATATAAGGATATGTCCGATCCACTTCTAAGGCTTTGGCATCCTGAAACTTCCAAAATTGAATCTCTCGATTAAACGGGCCTCCTATGATATACAAGTTTTTAGGCAATTCGAGCCGTTCAGCCTTCAAACTTTTTGCATTACCATCGACTGTAAGGGTCAATCTATATACATCGGTCTCGCTCGCATACCGGATACACAACCCTCGCTCGTCTTCACCGGCCTCTCGCAAAGGTATAGAATCGCCCAAAGGATTATTACTACCACATTCATGGACATACTCCGTTATACCATCGGTCAATTTAAACAAAACTTCCGGCAAGCCACCCACGTAAACAAACTCCTTTCCATCGTCTCCCACCGGAGAAAGCACGACGGGAATCTTTAATTCAGCCGTATCTCCAACAAGCCGCCAATCTGCTCTCGCAGTTAGAACAAATCCAAACAAGAGAAATAAAACGGCCATATTCTTGCAAAATCTTTTCATATTTTTCTCTTTTTATTATTCAATGATTACGGTTATAGCTGAACTGCATGCTCTTTTCGGTACGGAAATCACGATCTTTTTACCATCGGCATCATACTCATAGACAGCATGCGTTCCATCGGAAAAAGTGACCTTTGTCGGAGCCTCGTTCCGAGCCAAAAATTCAAGACGATAAGCCCGTTCTTCCGGCATATCGTCGAATGATCCAGTACGAGGATAAATAGTACAAGAGGTTCTTCCGTCCTCGGTATTTTGCGTAATTCTTGTAAATGTACAAGCTGTTTCATAATCAGCGTTGTTTCCGGCATCCTCATAATAATTAAATTCGCCTCTGGCTCCGGGTGTAAACTGCAAAGTGAGTGTTTCAGGCCGTTTTTTCAGGTGCATCATACGAGGATAAAGCGGAATGATAGCACCCTCGCGATAATAATAAGGAATCTGTTCACGAGTGAACGAACGAGTAACGACCGAACCACCGTCGATTAACTCACCCGTCATCACTTCATACCACTTGCCCTCAGGTAGCCAAATATCTTTTTCACTGACATTCGTTCCTTTATCCGACGAAGTGACGGGGGCTACGAGTATATCGTTTCCAAACATATACTGTCCCTCATAACGGTAAGCCTCATCTGCTTCGGGATAATCATAATACATAGGACGACACATGCCCACTCCCGTATCGTACGACCAGCGTGCCATCGTATAAATATAAGGTATCAAAGCATAACGCAAATAAATGGCATCACGCATCTGCTCAAAATTAGCATATTTCCAAATGCGACGTTCGATATGGCCGGCAGCCGTAGCATGTGTACGCAATATAGGAGAGAAGACCCCGTATTGAATCCACCGCAAATACAACTCGGCATCGTTGGCTCCCTCCTGATTATGACCTCCTATATCATGACTCCAATAACCATAACCGACATTAGATGCGGTAGCTGTAAAATAGGGCTGAAAAGCCAACGAAGAAAAAGTCGCTTCCGAGTCTCCCGAAAAACCGATAGGATAACGATGATTACCCAACCCACCCCAACGATGAAAGATAAACGGCCGATTTTTTGCCTGCAATTTTTTATCGTTGAAAAACACATGATTCAACCAAAAAGTATTACCTAAATTCGGTTCATTCTGCGCAATCATCCACTGTTGCCAATCGACCCACCAAAAATCGACACCGATATTTTCATGAGGCCGTAAAATATGTTCGAAAAAGGCCTTGTAGAAATCCTTGTTTTCGATATTCCAACGAATGGTACCGTCTTCGTTAGTCAGACTATCGGCCTTTATATCGGAATAACGTCCGGCCAAATCGGCATACAAAGCATCATAATTATCCTCTTTGGGGAAAACACCATCGGCCGGATGCAAATTAAGTGTCGTATTCAAATTTTGTTCATCGTGCAACCAAGAGATAAAACCGGCAGGATCGGGGAAAAGAGCTTTATTCCAACTCCAACCGGTCCACTCGGTTCCATCGGTAGAACCGGTCTTACCATTACGATGCCAATCCATATCTATAACGAGTACATCCATAGGAATATCACGCGAACGTATTTCATTTACAATATCGCGCATATCTTGCTCGGTATAACGTTGAAACTTAGAGTACCAATATCCAAATACATAAAGCGGAGGCAACGGAATCTTACCGGCTATCTTGGTGAAATCGCCAAGAGCCTTTTTATAATCATGCCCATAACCCATGAAATACATATCAAGAGCGGCGGTATCCTTACGTTGAGCGACCCAATCCATACCCCCATTCGTATCTCTCTCGAACATAAGACTCAGACTACCGTCTTTGCGAGGTTCTCGTTCATCGATCACAGCCCAACCAACACGAGAAAGTAACCCATTCTCCAACCATTCACGCACATCGCCCTCTGCTCTATCCAAAGTTCTAGTCGTTCCTTTCAGATTATACGGGTCTTGTTTCCCAGGATACCACACCTCTTCGACCCCGTTCACATCGAATGTAATTTGTAAATTAGGATTACAACGATCATTACTTACCGGATATGTACCCAGTTTATAACGCAGTTCCAGTTTATCGGTTGTAAGATAAAGATATCCGTCACGTTCCTCTTGGGTAAAATTCGGAACCGGAAGATGGCGATTAATGACTACAAAGGACGCGCGATCCTCAAACTGCAATTTCGCACTATATTCTATACGAATCATTTCGGGAGTCAACACCGTAAAGCGCATGTTACCCGACTTCACAATAGCCTTTTCATCGGCCATCGAATTATCCTGCGCCCCGACAGTACACGCAATGAAAAGTCCCAAAATACTTAGGAGTACATGTTTTTTAATCATAAATACATAAATTTTTAATAGAAAGATTAAAGTCGTTCTACCATTATGACACAAAAAATACACATACCCCCTACATACCTGAAAAATTTTTGCTTTTACATGTTTTGTTATACGATATCGATAATATTTTGAATCGAATAAAAAAGGAAAGGGCTACATTTTGTAGCCCTTTCCTTTTTTATTTTTAAACCATTCTATTTATTATTCCGCTTCATACTCTATGGCGTCACTTTCTGTATCATCGTCTTCCAACGCCTGAACATCCGTTAAGATTGTTTTCACAAAGGTTGGTTTCTCATTAAACAAAACGATAGCAGATTGATTCCCGTCCGGAGTAATAAACTCTACCTGAGCAGCAACACCCAAAACCTCAGTCGTATCACGACCGACATAGCGAGCGATTAAATCATACGATTGTATATAATCGTCTACATTCGTGGCGACAAATTGATCATAAGCCGATTTGGCGGTCTCATATTCTCGAATATACGAAAAGTCCCTATCCTTGTCAAATTTTACATAAGCTTCATGATCTTTGGGCAAACGCTCCATAGCCTGTTTATATCCTTCTATTTTCGAAGCATAATTACGGTCATTCCCATGTGAACGCATAGCCTCTTTCAATTTTCGTTCATAATCGGCACGACGAGCAAACTGGCTGTTCTCATCGAGTTTATAATTATGTTCCGCTACCTCCATCTCATATTTCAAACGTTGTTCGGTAGAAACGTAGCTATCGATAGCCTCTTGACGACCGGCTCGAAGACTATCGGCAACGGTCACTTCATGGAGAATTTCTACTTGAATCGAATCGACTTTCTCTGCGGATAAGTTTTCATCGGCCGATAGAACCCACGTTCCAGACTTCAACTCCGATTTTACATATTCTTTAAATGCACCGACATAATCTCCATCGGCTACTCCACCCCCACAGGCACATAAAACAGCACCCATTGCACACACCGGAATCCATTTACATAATAGTCTCTTCATATCCTTATAACTTTATTTTATTTCAAAAAGCAGAAAAAACAAATCTTGATAATATCGAAATACAATCCATTTCCATATTTGCGACAAAAATAGTACAAGCCCAACGCAGAAACAAGTTTGATTAGTAATGCCGAAACTCGACCTATTCTCGTATCTATTGCAAAAATAATGGATTATCACAGAATACAAACATTTATGCCTTAATTTTACATCTTGTTAAATTTTTAACAAACCAGAAATAAACCCAATATCCAATCTCAAACAAAATAAAAGTCTTTCAACATCACTTCTTTGGCTAATTATCTCAAAAGCTCTATTTTTGTAGAATAAAACAAGAAACACGACATTTTGGAAAATATCGCTATTAAAAACTATCTTTTACAGCACAACGTGCCTTGCATTACTCCTAAGGCCGCGCTTATCGATATGGACGGAGTTCTCTACGACTCGATGAAAAATCATGTCGAAGCTTGGTATCGTACACTCACCCCTATGGGATTCAAATGTTCCAAAGATGAATTTTATCTATACGAAGGACGAACAGGAGCCAGTACAATTAAATACTTGTTCGACAAACATTTCGGGAAACAGGTGTCCGATGACGAGTGTGCCGAGATTTATAAAATCAAGGAAAAACATTTCAACGCGTTGGAAAAAATCGTCCCCATGCCGGGAGCCGACCTCATGCTGCAACGAATCATCGGTAACGGCATACGCCCTGTACTGGTCACAGGTTCGGGACAAGGTTCTCTCTTAGATCGGTTAGACCACGATTATCCCGGTGTATTCGAACAGCAATATAAGGTGACGGCATATGACGTAAAGATTGGGAAGCCGAGTCCCGAACCCTATTTAATGGGACTTTCCAAAGCCGGAGTCAAAGCGAACGAAGCGATTGTCATCGAAAACGCACCCTTAGGGGTAGTCTCCGGTACGGCAGCACAAATATTTACCATAGCAGTCAACACAGGCCCCATTCCGGCACAGGCACTCATCGAAGCCGGAGCCGATATGGTTTTCCCGTCCATGCCCGATTTCGCCAATCATGTCGACGAACTTATACACACGCTAAAAATCACCCGATAATATCATCTGTATGGAGTCGCAAAAAATCATATTCACAGCCACACCCGGCGAGACCCTTAAAAATATGCTCGAAAACTTTTCTTTCGATACCCTTTTTATACTCTGCGACACACATACCCAAAAATTCGCCCTACCCGAAATATCGAAAAACATATCCACACAAGCCCAATATATTACGATCGAAGCCGGCGACACCTATAAAACACTCCAAACACTCGTTCACGTATGGAACGAACTGAGCCACAAGGGAGCCAGCAGAAAATCGCTTCTTATCAACTTGGGAGGAGGTATGGTCACCGACTTGGGAGGTTTCGCCGCAGCCTGTTTCAAAAGAGGAATCCGTTTCATCAATATCCCCACAACCCTATTAGGAGCAGTAGATGCCGCCGTAGGAGGAAAAACAGGAATAAATTTCAACGGATTGAAAAATGAAATAGGAGCCTTTCGCCCGGCCGATACGGTCATCGTCTCTACACAATTCTTTCAGACACTGCCACAGAACGAATTATTGTCGGGATACGCCGAAATGTTAAAACACGGACTTATCGACAATCCAGCCACCTACCGTTCATTGCTCGATTTCGACTTGTCCATGCCCAATTGGGAAAAACTTCTGCCACTGCTCAAAGAATCGATACAAGTCAAAGAACGTATCGTCGCCGAAGATCCCTTTGAAAAAGGAATACGCAAAGCCTTGAATTTAGGTCATACCATCGGCCATGCATTCGAGAGCCTTTCACACAAGCGGGAAACTCCCATACCTCACGGATTCGCCGTGGCTTGGGGATTCATATGCGAATTACTACTCTCCCACCGTTATCTGAAATTTCCGTCCGAAACAATCTCCGAATTGGCAGCATACATCTATCGCCATTACAGAGCATTTCCCATTACCTGTAAGGACTACGAAACACTCTACGAGTTGATGACCCACGACAAAAAAAACGAAGCCGGATACATCAACTTCACATTATTACAAACCATCGGCAAACCGGTCATCGACTGTCACGTCGATAAGGAAGAAATATTCGTAGCATTCGACCTATACCGCGACCTATTTAAATTATAACCCCTACCGACTCTCTTGCAAGCAATTAGGAAATTTCGAAGAAAAACAGGAGTAAAAAAGTTGTTCAAAATTTTGTCAGTATAGAAAATACCACTACTTTTGCACTACCAATTCAGCGGGGTGTAGCTCAGCCCGGTTTAGAGTACGCGTCTGGGGGGCGTGTGGTCGCAAGTTCGAATCTTGTCACCCCGACTGATTTATAAAAACACTGATAATTAATTATCAGTGTTTTTCTTTTTATATCCAGTCTTAAAAATATGGACCTAATAGGCAAATGGTAGGCCGGTAATCGCATTAATAGACATTCATACAGGTTTTGATTCCGAAAAAAATAGACACTGATAATCGTCAAGTCATTGATTTTGACAATATAAAAGCAAAATAGAATTTCTATAAATTTACTTTGCATAATAGTATCTCATGGAGACAAAAACGGTCACAATATCATCATGAACCGTGTAGATAATACGATGTTCGGAATTGATACGACGAGACCAATACCCGGTGAACTCATATCTCAGAAGTTCATCACTGTTTTTTAATTATTTATGTACATTTGCAAAAACTATTCAGAGATGGAACAAAAGAGTGAAATCGTATTATATCAACCAGAAGGTTCTGTAAGTCTGGAAGTCCGTTTAGAAAATGAGACCGTATGGCTGACACAACAACAGATATCTGAACTGTTCGGAACAGGGAGGCAAGCTATAACCAAACATCTAAAAAACATCTTTGCCAGTAATGAGTTAGACGAAAATTCAGTATGTTCCATTTTGGAACTAACTGCCGCAGATGGAAAAAACTATAAAACAAAAGTCTATAACTTAGATGCTATTCTATCGGTAGGCTATCGTGTAAATTCAAAAAACGCTACACTTTTCAGACGTTGGGCAAATTCTGTTCTAAAAGATTATATGTTGAAAGGTTATTCCTTAAACCATCGGTTTGAAAGATTGGAAGACAAAATCGATACCCGTTTCCAAAGATATGACTCCGAAATACAAAGGCTCAGTAACCAAGTAGATTTTTTTGTCCGCCATTCCTTACCGCCGATAGAGGGAATATTTTTTGCCGGCCAGATATTCGACGCCTACAAATTCGTTTGCGATCTTGTCAAGTCAGCCCGAAAGAGTATCGTCCTTTTCGACAACTACATAGACGAGTCTGTCTTGACTTTATTCGGGAAACGAGGAAAATCGGTATCGGTGGTGATTTATACGGATAAAATCACTCCGCAATTAGAGCTCGACATCAAGCGATTCAACGCTCAATATTCGCCTGTAAAGGTCAAGTTATACACAAAGGCGCACGATCGGTTCCTAATCATCGATGGGGAAATCTACCATATAGGCGCTTCGCTGAAAGACTTGGGAAAGAAACTTTTCGCCTTCTCGAAAATATCGGCTATTCCGCCCGAAATCATATATAAACAAATTGACTCGTGAACGTTATGCGACCTCGTACCGATAAAATAGAAATCTCCGGTAATCTGCTTACAGGGGTATTCCACATCTACATCTTCAAACAAGATAATACCTATATCGCCTATTGTCCTTCCATCGATTTAGCCGTCTCCGGGAACAGCATACGAAATGCGGAAGAGTCCTTCCAAGAATCCGTGTCGATACATCTCGATTATCAGATAAAGAATAAAGTACTCTTGAAGGACTTGAAAAAGCACAAATGGAAAGTCCGATATCTTATTAAAAACAAGAAAAGCCGGTGATTGACCGGCTTTTTCATTTTTATACTTCGGTAGTTACGTTAAATACATTCTTGTTACCCGACCGACTTCAATCCAATCAAAGTTAGAAATTCAATACAACAAGGGAAATTTATCACCAACAAAAAATAATCGCTAATAATTATTTCGATTATTCCCGATAATTAGTATTATAATAATAAAGCCAAACAAACATCTAATTATCAATATTTTACAAGAACTACAAATCTTATTTCCATTTATTTTTCATTGCAATTTTAAATATATTATATTTTAGAATCATTTTTTATATACTTAAATAATGAATATAAAATAAAAATATCTACATTTGAAAACCTGAAATAAACACAAAGACTCAAAATATACTCGAATTATCCTTAATAATCCATTATTTACCCATATAATTTTAATCATTATGAGAAAAACATTTCTAGGAGTACTCGTTTTTATGAGTCAATTGATTTTTGCCCAAGGAATCGAGGTAATCAGTACCAAAGCCCTTACACTCGACGGGCAAGGAGTATTTCTCCCGAAGATAAGTCCGAAGGGGGATTGCGTTCTAGTAACCAACGAAGACATGAGCGGTCTGAAAAAATTTGATCTTGCAACCGGGAAATTGACGACCATTACCAATGACCGAAGTGCTGGGTTTAATGCCCAATTTTCCGAAGACGGCTCTACCGTAATTTATAGAAAGAGCGAATATAAAGGGAAACTTCGCTACTCATCATTAAACAGTGTAAATCTACAAACCGGGAAAACAGAACAACTAGTAAAACCTACCCGAAATCTAGAAGGTGTGACTGTAAAAGGAGGTACGGTTCTCGCTGTAAATAATGGCAAACTTATTTCTAAACGGATTGCCGGTAAAAAGCTGAAAAACCTCCCGGCTATCCCAAGTATTAAGAACAGCCAGCTTTACATTACAATCGATGGAAAAACAAAGCAACTCTCTCCCAACGGAACGAATGTAGGATATTTATGGCCATCGGTTTCTCCCGATGGAGGAAAACTTCTCTATTATGTCATTGACGAAGCGAAAGCATACGTCTGCAATATAGATGGAACAAATCCGGTTTCTTTGGGGACATTGCGTGCGCCGGTCTGGTTAGGTAACGATTGGGTTGTAGGCATGGTAGATTATGATAACGGGGAAATCGTTACTTACTCCCAAATATTCGCCGTTACGTCACAAGGCACTCATCGCACGGCATTGACAGATCAATCAAAAATCTGCATGTACCCTTCTGCATCCGACGATGCTTCCAAAATCGTCTATACGACACAAAATGGAGAGATATTTTTAATGAATGTAGCAACCTCAAAATAATTAATCACCATGAAACTCAACAAACTTCTATCGATATGCTTAGGAATAACGTTAGCATTTTCGGTAAGTGCAAACGATCTAAGCGAGGCCAGAATATATATTAATCCGGGGCACGGCGGTTGGGGGCCTAACGACCGGCCGATGGCAACGATCAATTATGCTCAAATGGATACCCTCGGATTCTTCGAAACAAATACGAACTTGATAAAGGGAATGGCCCTAAGGGAAGAGCTCGTAAAAGCCGGAGCCGGATATGTGAGAATGTCGCGCACAGTAAACGGTGTTGTATCGGCCGATGATGAACACAAAACCGAAAACGACAAATACATCGAGACTCAGCCCGGAGAAAGTGGAACTCAACAGTTAGTTACCCTATCGGTGATTTGTCAAGATGTAGAGGCCAACAATATGGATTATTTCATTTCGATCCATAGTAACGCTGCAACGGAGGGGAGCAGTACGAATTATCCACTGATTCTCTATCGAGGGACCGATTCGGAATCGGGAAACGGATTGACAAACGCCCGCGATATGGCTCGTGCCGCATGGCCATATGTCAACAAGAATGAGGTTACCTATAAATCCTATTATACCGGCGAAAACGACAACAACAGCCGGGGCGACATATCTTTCTATGGTAGCTCGTCCTCAAACAGCATGGGATATACCGGTTATCTCGGTGTTTTGAAACACGGGTGTGACGGCTTCCTTTGTGAAGGCTGTTTCCACACCTATCAACCCGAACGCCAAAGACTTCTCAACAAAGACTACTGCAAACAAGAAGGTATGCGATATGCTCGGGCCATACGTGCATGGTTCAACGACGATAGCGAAACCACCGGCTGCATTATGGGAACTGTTAAAGATAAATATAACACTCTCGAACACGACCTCTATAAATACAAAATCAATTCGATCGATTCCTATGCTCCCTTGAACAACGTAACTATTATTCTTCAAAACGAGAACGGTGAAGAAGTAGGCCGATATACAACCGATAAAGAATATAATGGATTATTCGTATTTACCGATTTGACTCCCGGAAACTACAATCTGGTATTCGACATCGAGGGATTCTGGAAAGAAACCGAACCAATCGAAGTCATCGTCAATGAAACTGCATTCATTAATAAAAGGCTGACCGATTTGGAACACGAAGAACCCTCTGATGAAGAAATAGAAGAGGAAGTGCTTGATTATCCACACCCCGACCAAGACGGAGATATTGCAGCAGCGGCATATTACAATCTCACCAAAGAAACAGAAATTACCGACATCGAAGCCTTGAATGGACTTACCGTACGTCGGGCAATCCTGCGAGACAACAAATATTATGTATTGGCAGTAGATGAAAATAAAATTCCTAAACTCTTGGTTCTGAATCCAGCAACCGGAGAACTCATTAAAGAAATGAGTACCGAAGGTCTTGTAACCGAAGGTTATAACGGGAAAGAATTACCCTATATACTATCCGATATCGCCTTTACTATCGACGGCGTGCTTATTGGGACAAACTCGACGGTCATCGGCAAAGAAGGCAATGCGTATCAAACCGGAGACTTTTACGTATATGAATGGCAGGGAAGTGAAACGACCTCGTTAGAAGATTCAGCCCCGGTTGTCGTCGCTACATTACAAACGAATACAAGTGCCAGCCTCGCAGCCGCCGGAAATAACAACTCCAACTATATAGCCAACACCATCGCTGTAAGCGGCACGATCGACGATTTCCAACTGTATTTCGACTCCCATGCCGGAAACGCTTGGAATACGGCATACGGTATCAGATATGTATGTTGGAACATTAAAAACGGAGAAGTGGCCGGATTCCAGAAAAACGATACGGACTTCGACGAAAGTCAAATCGGAGAAAAAGCCCATATCACACTCTCGCCCTTAGCAAAAAGTAGATTGATCATAGACGGTACACTCACGGCCCCAAGAGAATTTTTAATGGACTGGATGAGCGATCAGGGAATCATGCTAGCCGATTTCTCGGATAACATTCCGGTAGAGTCATACGGAGCGAATTATTTCCGTTACGCCGATAAAATTTATATGAGCGCACCCATTTGTGAAAGTCAAGGAGATGGAAATTATTCTTATAAAGTTCGTTTATATGACATTACGAATGGAATAGATCAAGCCCAAAACATCGGAGATACCGAATCTTTCATCTCCACTACGGGACTTTCTCCAATGACAAGTATAGGAATCGTAGATAATTCCGATATAGATATATACCTGTTGGCTGGAAACAAAATCGTAAAATACACGACCAAAGGCATGGAGCAATCCGAATCTCCCGCCCGTATATTTGCATACGGTTTATCCTATGACGAAACAGAAGACGGATATACTATCAACTTCAACTTAAACGAGGATGCCACATCTGTAAACTTGATATTGAATAATCCAGAAACAGGCGAAGCTGTTCAAACGATTGCATTAGGAGCGCTACCAAAGGGAGCGAATCAGACTACTATATCCAGAGCCGATCTTCCTGCCGAAAAGCTGAATTGGAGTATTCAAGCCATCGCCGGAAACGTCACGAAATTTACGAAAATATCCGACGACAGTCCTCTATACCAGTACTATGCGCCACACGGTGTCGCCATCGATAAATCACCTGAAAGCGACTACTTCGGACGTATCTATATAACGAACACTGCTGCCGGAACAGTAAGTGCAGGAAATCCTTCACAAGCCCAAACCTCGACAGTGGGTGTGTATGTACTCGGTGCAGACATAAGCGATATTACTCAACAAGGCTCCACAGCTTATAGCGGAACCATATCTTGGAGCGGAGAAACCGGTATGGGTCCGAAAAAAGCAGCCGTAGCATCAGATGGACGAGTATTCCTATGCGACGCCAGCCCGAACAACGCAGGTATTTACCTGATGAACCCCGAAACCTTTGATATTTCTTCTATATTTACAGGAGCTACAAATTCGAATGGCAGCCTAATGATAGGAGGCAAATATGTATGCGGCCAAATAACAGCCGTAGGTATTCGAGGAGAAGGTGCTACAACTCAACTTTATGCCATAGATAAAACGGCTTCGGGTTCATCTTGGAAAAAATTTATCAACGTCTATAACATCGGCGAATCGAATACATGGACAACTGCGCCCAACGAATCGAAAGCCGCCAGTAGTTACGTGGGCAACGACAACAGCAGTATCGTTCCCGTTTCTACCGGATATTGGGCCGCACAATACAGAGGTGGCGGAAGCAACTCTCCCGCAAATCCATGTATGTTCTATTACAGCGATCAATACCAAGATGCCGTATTTAATACAGCCGAGCCCAACATCATCGGTGAGTCGTCCCAAAACGGAGCTCTCGCCGTCAATGAAAAAGAACAGCTTATAGCCCTTAGCGTAAATGGCGGAGTGGCCGTGTACTCCTACAAGATGAAAGAGGGAATACCTTCTGTCACGGAAAAATTCCGAAAAGAAATTGCCGAAATGGGCGGTTATGTTAATGATTTCGAATTCGACTATGCCGGGAACTTATATGCGGTATCCAATGCCGGTGAAAGATTAGCCGTATGGGCTATGCCTACCAGTGACAACAGTTGTGTGACACCCGCAAAGAAATCATTGGTATTGAACAATATATATACAGGCATAGAAAATGCAGTAAGCATTTCACGTATATCGCCCAACCCCACGACGGGAATCATTACGATATCTGCTCAAAATACAATCGAAACGGTCGAAATATATAATATAGCCGGTTCTCTGGTAATGAGACAAGCCCATGTAGGTACGACAACTATTTCTCTCGACCTTTCCGATCTTGCTGGCGGTATGTATTTTGTAAAAGTGAACGATGGTAAAGCCGTGAAAGTCATCAAAAAATAAAATGCTAAACTATCCCGACTCATCTCTTTGAATAATAAAGATATAGTCCTACACAAAATCCCCCGCCTTGAAAAAGAGCGGGGGATTTATACATTTCTGTTAATTACGATCACTACTTTTATTACCCATTTTTATTTCTCTCGCCTCAAAAAGACAAACCTAGTAACAGGCCCCATCTTACATTTGAAACTCCCCCATAAGTTCGTATGTGTCTGGTTCATAGCCAAAACGGAAAAACAAAGAGAACACACCGAGCAAACGAAAAATATCAGACCCGTAGTAGAAAGGATATCGCCCAATCCCACCAACAGAGAAACGATACCTCCAAAAGCAAAACCTGCTGCTCCGAACAACGCAGAGGCCGTTCCCGAATTGGCTCGCTCACAATCCATGGCCAAAGTCGTAGAAGCTGTAAAAGTCAATCCCATAGAAAAAAGCAACACAAACAGCACAGCCTCATATACAGCAAAATGATATTCATTACTAAGGATTACAAACTCTACCGCAATTTCAAACTCCCCGCACGAAAATCCTCTCTTCAAAAATGAAAACAATTTCTAATATCTTCTTAACAATAAGGACTATATCAAAAACATTTTTCACATTTAAAGCCATACTATCCTAAAAATAACTTCATCGACTACATATTAACAGAAAGATACCGTATATTTGTCCCTCAAACTTTTGGATATGAAAAAAATAATAGGACTTTTTATATTCATGGGGCTGCTTTCCGCCACCACCGTCCAAGCACAAAATTACAATACGAAGTGCTTAGGCATATCAGCCGGATACATGTTCGATACAGAAAACATACAAGCAGGAGTTTTCATGCATCTCCCCTTTGCAAAAAACTGGCGAGTAGTGCCGTCGGTCAACTACACATTCTCGCACCACGACCTCAACGAATGGGAAATCAACGGGAACATTCATTACCTCATTCCTTTCGCCGGTCGATTCTCGGTATATCCCTTAGCCGGTATCGCGTTTCAAAGTTGGAGGGGAAATGCGTTACAAAACGATAAAGAACTCTCCAATACCCGAAATAAATTCGGAATAAACGCCGGAGCCGGATTCGAAATGAGCATTTCCCGCCACCTAAACCTACATATAGAGGGAAAATATATTTTCATAAACGACTTCAATCAGGCTAATATCTCCATTGGTCTCGGATACAAATTCTAATTTCCCATGAGTTTGTCTCCCTCCCGACGTTTCCATGTCGTTTCTCTGCAAGTCCCTTTTCCACCGGACTATGGAGGGGTTATCGATATTTACTATAAGTTGAAAGCGTTAAAAAAAATGGGCTACGAGACATGGCTACACACATTCCAATACGACCGGAGTAGAGCCGAACAACTGAACGAAGTAGCCGCCAGAGTCTCTTACTATCCGCGCCACCGTTCTGTTATCCGCCAGTTTTCACATATCCCTTATATAGTTTCCAGTCGCCATTGTTCAAAACTTCTCGACGACCTGCTTTCCGACAATGCCCCCATACTGTTCGAAGGTCTGCATTGCTGCGCCTTTCTGTCCGACAAACGGCTGAAAGACCGTATCAAATTAGTCCGAATGCACAACATCGAGCACGAATATTACAAAGAATTATCCCGCAAGACATCAGGGTGGAAAAAACTCTACTACGAACTCGAAGCTGTCAAATTGGCAAAATACGAAAAAATACTCCTGCATGCCGATGCCATTTTAGCGATCTCCGAGAGCGACCGCTGTTATTTCTCGTCGAGATACCCGCAAATCCCGGTGTCGCTGCTTCCCGCCTTTCACGCATACGCCGAAGTAGCCCCTGCCGGCCCGAAGGAGAACTATATCCTTTATCACGGAAACCTTTCGGTCGAAGAGAACATAGAAGCTGCCGAATATCTGTTACGGCAAGTCGTCCCGCTCACACAAGGCACATCATGGATATTCGCCGGGAAAAATCCCCCGGAAACACTCGTTCGGCTGGTCGAACGGACACCCGGCGCACAACTTATCGCCAATCCATCGGAAGGGCAAATGAACCACCTCATCGAAAAAGCGGCGGCCAACCTACTCGTCACATTCCAACCCACGGGATTAAAACTGAAACTATTGAATGCCCTCTTTCACGGAGGACACTGTATCGTAAACAGCAAAATGCTATTCGGCACAGGCTTGGACAAAGCCTGCCTCATTGCCGATACACCTCAGGCTATGGCTCGCGCTGTCGAAACCGCCTTAAACGAACCTTTCGACCAAGCCAAACGCACCGAACGAATACAGCTACTGAAAGCGTACGATAACGAAAAGAATATTCATGTCCTCTCCGATCTTCTCGAAGAGAAACTCAGGTAAATACAAATAAACAATCATTCAACCCCTCTCCGCAGAACAAAGTTCTGTGGGTCTCCCCTATTGCTAACGCAACTTCCCGTAAGGCTACGGGACACGGCAGGGGAGAAGGGCTAATACCTTCGATAACGAGAACAGAGTGATGCATATCTCTCTCCCTCTGTGTTCCTGAAAGGAATATAGGGGGAGTGCCCGCAGGGCGAGGGGGTTGAAAAGAATATCAAAAATAACATTTCAATCCTCTCCCTGCCGATAGGGAAAGTACCCGTAGAAAAAAGAAGGAATGAAAATAAACAGTAAAGCCAAAATGTTGAACACCAACACCCTCTTCCCTTGCCGTGTTCCGCAGCATGGCGGGGTGTTTTTGCAACGCAAAATATAGGGGAGGTGTCCGAAGAACGGAGGGGTTAAAGAAAAAGACAAAAAAGTATGGCTATTCTACCTTTACCGGGAAATCCAAAGCCCTCATAAATCCTATATGATTTATGAGGGCTTTCTATGAGGAACACTTCGAATGAGCCTAAAAACAATTCGGCTATACTTTATTTATAATCTTTCAGCATCTCCTGCAAACGTTGACGGGCAAAAAAGATTCGGCTTTTTACCGTGCCCAAAGGCAAATCCATTTTTTCGGCAATCTCGTGATATTTATACCCTGCCACATGCATAGAAAACGGTATCCGATACTCCTCGCTGAAACTATTGATAGCCGTTGTAATCTCCTTCACCGTAAAAGAACCTTCCGGCGACGCGAATCCCGAGTCTTGGGGCAAATTCAAGTGATACAGATCTTCTGTCTGGTCTATAATAGTCTGGTTCCGTACAACCCTGCGATAATTATTGATAAAAATATTTCGCATGATGGTAAACACCCAACCTTTGAAATTGACATTGTCGATATATTTATCTTCGTTGTCGAGAGCTTTAAGAGTCGTATCTTGAAGCAAATCTTTCGCTTCTTCCCGGTTTGCGGTAAGCATATAAGCGAAGTTTAGCAAATTGTCTTGGAGACCTAACAATCTATCTTGAAATTTTAGAGAGTTCATAATTGAAAATTTTGATGATTTTGTAATTCTTGTTTACTACTTATACTACTACTTTGTATTACGAAAATGCATCGAAAATCTACTCATACTAACTACTACAATCTGAAATTTCTACATTCTCCTAAACGTCTTCGAAACATTCAGCTATTTCAAAGGGGCTCAAAAAAAATCTGTTTTCGCAAAATACAATCCCATAATATTGTTCTGATTATTTTTTATTTACTTTGTAACATATTTCTTATCTTTTTTAATTGTGCTTCTTAATATTAAACACATAGGTTCATGAAAAAGTTTCACAAATATATCTTTTTTCTCATATTATTTTTCCAGTATTTTGTATCGAATTCACAAAGCACTGTTTATCAAATAGATATAACCAAAGAAATCGGGAGTACGACTTGGCGATATTTAAGAGCCGGTTTACACCAAGCCCAAGAACAAAATGCAAAAGCCGTCATACTACGGCTGAACACCTACGGGGGAACTGTCGTTCACGCCGATTCCATGAGAACAGCCATACTCAATGCACCCATTCCCGTCTATGCTTTCGTCGACAACAATGCCGCATCGGCAGGAGCACTCATCGCCATAGCCTGCGACAGTATCTATATGCGCAGCAGCGCAAGCATGGGAGCCGCTACGGTAGTCAATGAAACCGGAGCCGCCATGCCCGACAAATACCAGTCATACATGCGGGCGACCATGCGGGCGACGGCCGAGTCACACGGAAAAGACGAATCGGGAAACTGGCGGCGCAATCCGCTCATAGCCGAAGCTATGGTCGACGAAAGAGTAATCGTCCCCAATCTTTGCGATTCGGGCAAAGTACTCACCCTTACGGCAAACGAGGCCATCGCCCAAAAATATTGCGAAGGCATAGTCGATAACGTCGATGAGATCATTTCGCAAAAACTCCGGTACGAGACTTATACTTTACAAGAATTCAAACCCTCGCTCTTCGACGATATCGCCGGTTTTCTCACCCACCCCGCCTTTCAGGCTCTCATGGTAACGCTCATATTCGGCGGTATCTTCATGGAACTGAAAACACCGGGCATAGGATTGCCTTCGGCCATTGCCTGTACCGCAGCCGTACTTTATTTCACTCCACTTTACATCGACGGATTAGCCGCGAACTGGGAAATACTGCTTTTCGTCATCGGCATCATTCTGCTCATTTTCGAATTTCTCGTTATCCCCGGCTTCGGTATAGCCGGCATTTCGGGCTCCATTCTGATATTAGGAGCACTCATTTTGGCATTGGTCGGGAATGTCAATTTCGATTTCAACTTTGTTTCTGCCGCCGACATCAGCAAAGGAATAATAACTGTCATCTCGGGAGTCATTATTTCCGTAGCTTTACTCTTTTGGTTTTTCCAAAAAATCGGCAGTAAAGGCCCACTCGGACGTTTAGCCCTTCAAGCAGATCAAGCCACAGAAAAAGGATACATCGGAGTTCCCTCCGAATTACAAGAATATATCGGAAAAGAAGGACTCGCGGCAACCATACTCCGACCCTCCGGGAAAGTAACCATCGGCGACAGACAGTTCGACGCCGTAGCCCTTCACGGATACATCGAAAAAGGAGCGGGTATAAAAGTTGTCAAATACGAAAACGCGCAGCTTTATGTGATCGAAATCAAATAAAAAAACGTTATAAGAAATTCAATATGAAATTCATCGGTATTATTCCGGCTCGCTACGCCTCTACCCGATTCCCAGGGAAACCGCTGGCCGACATGAAAGGGAAATATATGATTCAACGGGTCTACGAGCAAGTCCGCAAAATCCTCGACAATGTATGTGTCGCCACTGACGATGACCGAATATTCAACGCCGTGAAATCTTTCGGCGGGAACGTTGTCATGACATCGGCCGAACACCGTAGCGGAACAGACCGTTGCTTCGAAGCCTACAATCGTCTGGGCGGAAACGAAGACGTAATCATCAACATTCAAGGGGACGAACCGTTTATCAAACCCGAACAGATCGAGAGCCTCATCGCTTGCTTCGATTCGCCTCAAACCCAGATAGCGACCCTTGTGCGCCCCTTCGAGGCAACCGAAGGTTACGAGGCCCTCGCCAATCCCAACTCTCCGAAGGTCATTCTCAACGACAAAAACGAAGCTCTCTATTTCAGCCGTTCGATAATTCCCTATATGAGAAATATATCCCCCGAACAATGGCCCGATAAACACGTTTACTACAAGCACATCGGCATGTATGGATACAGAGCCGACATATTGTCCCAGATCACCCAGCTACCCCAGTCGTCGCTCGAAATCGCCGAATCGCTCGAACAACTCCGGTGGCTGCAAAACGGCTATACGATTAAAGTGGGCATCACCACCCAAGAAACAATCGGTATAGATACCCCCGATGATTTACAAAAAGCACTCACTCTACTCTGAAAATTATGACGTTAGACCGAACAACGACACCGCCTGTCGGAACATTTCCGCCCCTATCCCTGCCCGCACCCGGTATCCATGCTTTATCGAACGGCATCGAAATCATCGCCTGTAATCGGGGTGACGAAGACGTGTGCCGCATAGACCTTATATTCGAAGGAGGTTACTATACCGAACAGAAACCGGGCACAGCCGCCCTCACCTTATTGATGCTCAAAGAAGGCGCTGCGGGCAAAAGCTCGGAAGAGATAGCCGAATCATTCGACTACCACGGAGCATGGTTGCAAACCTCCGCATCGAGTCACTATCTCTATGTCACGCTCTACACGCTCAATCGGCATCTCGACACCTGCCTATCTCTACTGGCAGACATCGTTATACGGCCCGATTTCCCGGAAAAAGAATTCACCCGGCTCAAAGAACGGCGTCTCCAACAACTGCTCGTTCAGAAAGAAAAAGTAGACGTCCTCGCCTCCGAGACTTTTCTCTCTATGATTTTCGGGGACAAGCACCCTTACGGACGGGCTGTCACCCCCGACCACATAAGCCATATCACAACCGAAGACCTCCGAGACTACCATCGGCAGCACATCGCTCCCGGGAAATGTCGTATCTTCATCGCCGGAAAAATCACCGGGAAACTTCTCGATAATTTGGAACTCCACTTCGGCCACACATGGAATGTACCCTCTGTCGATTCTGCGATAATCCCCGCTTTCCCCATACATCGTGCCGAAAATCCGATAATAGTCACCCACAAAGAAAACGCCCTCCAATCCGGAATCCGAATGGGACTGCCGGTCATCGGCCGGGAAAATCCCGATTTCTTCGCCCTGAAACTGCTCTGCACTATACTCGGCGGATATTTCGGCAGCAGACTCATGTCCAACATACGGGAAGAAAAGGGCTATACCTATGGCATATCCTCCTCTATCGCAGCCATGCGATACGGAAGCTATTTAACCATATCGACCCAAACCGGAACCGAATTCACCCGCCCGCTCATCAACGAAGTCTTCGCCGAAATAGATCGACTCAGAAACGAGCCCGTCCCGACCGACGAGTTCATCACCGTACAAAACTACCTGAGAGGAGACATGGCTCGTACCCTCGACTCCCCCTTTTCCATAGCGGACTACTACCTTTCATTGAAAGCCAACGATCTCCCGGTCGAATATTTTGCGCAGCAAGACGAAGCCATACGGCAACTGTCACCCGGAGATCTACTATCGGCAGCACAAAAATATCTCGTCCCCTCACAATTCTACATAGCCGTCGCCGGAGACAAGAACAAAATTCCCCCGCTCTCCCTACCTTGACAAATTCTTTCTCCTCTACCACGCCCCCTATTGTTACTCGACACCCCAATACTACGGGGGGATGGCATTAGCCATACAGAGGAGGTAGCACGTAGTGACGGAGGGGTTGAAAACAGCCCCTCATCAGCCGGTTTATATTGGGCATTTAACCCCCTCGCCCGATGGGCACTCCCCCTATACCGCTACGCGGCACAGGGGGAGAGGGCTAAAATGCGCTTCGAATATTTTAAACTCCTCCATTGCCGTGTCCCCGTAGCGTTATGGAGTATTTCTGTTTCACTATCGGAGACATTTAAAACTCCTCCCCTGTGTTTTGTAACGCAAAATATAGGGGAGGTGGCACGTAGTGACGGAAGGGTTGAAAACAGCCTCTCATCTGCCGGTTTATATTGGACAAATCACATTTTCACCATACGTTTGGGAGACCCGCTCCAAGAGCAACCCATACAATAAACTGTTTCAAGGTCGAAACCATCGAGAGTCTCGCCCTCTTTGCGGGCAACGACTACCCCTCCATCGGTCACATACACCGCCCTACGCTCTCCCTTACCGTTCTTCACATACATCGAAGACACCTTACACTGCGGACAAAGCAATTTTCTCATCGTACAAATAGTTTACCCAATCGATACCGAATATACAAAAAAAGGACCTCGGAAAAAACAATTCTTCCAAAGTCCCTTTTTCAATCACTTATAAGAAATAATCCTCGACAATTACCTCTCACCCAGTTTCTCGTCCATATACAAAATACTGGCTTCGTCTTTACAACGTTTCAACTTCTCGACAATGCCCAAAGCCGTGGCCTCTTCTTCTACTTGCTCACGCACATAGCCCCAGAGAAAATCTTGCGAAGCCTTATCCTTTTCGGAAGAAGCGACATTTACCAACTCGTCGATAAGAGAAGATACATGGCACTCGTGTTTATAAACATTTTCAAAAGCATCGAGCACACTCTCCCATTCCTGAGGAACGACATCTATCTTATCTACTTTGGCTACACCGCCTCGCTTCGATACATAATCGGCCAAGTCGTAAGCATGCTCCAACTCTTCCTGAGACTGTTTTCTCATCCAATTGGCAAATCCGTCATATCCCAATTTTTTGAAATAAAACGACATCGATAAGTAAAGATTCGACGACCACATTTCAGCCGCAATCTGAACGTTAATGGCTTCTTGTAATTTCTGTGAAATCATAATGGTTTATTTTTATATGTTAATACTCATTTTCATTACATATTGATAATATACAAAAATTATACCATCACATAATAATAAGACTTTACCATAACCTAAAAATAAAAACCAAGACAATACAACCTCTTTAATGACATAATTGCAGAATCATTTTGTCCGAATTTGACATTCTTTGAGACGGATTATAAAACACCAAAATACATAGAATGCAACTACCAATAATTCTATAATAAAGCCAGCAAGAACCCACGATTTGACAGTAGAGTCGACACGTAACGCATCATCGTATCTACGGCTATCGGAGTAATTATTTATTTCAAGGTATAAAACAACGCTCGCCCGGATTTTGTCATTGAAATTCTTGCAGGTTTTGTTTCAACCCCTTCGCCCTACGGGCACTCCCCCTATACCGATTGTTGCGATACAGAGGGAAAGGATTAAATGTGTTGCTTTGAACGGTCTTTTTATCTTTTCGGTTCTTTGTGAGTATTCCCCCCTTCTCCCCTGTGTTGCGCAGCAATATAGGGGAGAGACAGAGGAGCGGCAGCGACGAAGAGAGGGGTTAAAAAAGAAGCACATAGGATTTTTTTGTAGAACTAACCCCCTCGCCCGATGGGCACTCCCCCTATACCGCTGCGCGGCACAGGGGGAGAGGTTGAAAAATGTCACTTCGAATATTTGAAACTCCTCCATTGCCGTGCCCCGTAGCTTTATGGGGTATTTCTGTTTTCACTATCGGAGACATTTAAAACTCCTCTCCTGCCGTGCCCCGTAACATTGCGGGGTGTTGTACTCAGCAAAATATAGGGGAGGTGGCACGTAGTGACGGAGGGGTTGAAAACAGCCCCTCATCAACCGATTCATATTGGACATTTAACCTCTTCTCTTATCCGTTAAAAGAACATTTCCGGCTAAAATATTCCGGCCTATGGGAGAAAACGAAAAAGGAAAGTATCGGGGAGAAAACAAAAAAGCACCTGCGACCAAACGGCCACAGATGCTTATACATAATAAGATACAAATGATTACTTACTCAAAGCCTGAGCTACATCGACAGCACAAGCCACGGTGCAACCCACCATAGGGTTATTACCGATACCGAGGAATCCCATCATCTCTACGTGAGCAGGAACTGACGAAGACCCGGCAAACTGAGCATCGCTGTGCATACGACCCATTGTATCGGTCATACCGTAAGAAGCAGGACCGGCAGCCATGTTGTCGGGGTGGAGCGTACGACCCGTACCGCCACCGGAAGCTACCGAGAAATATTTCTTACCCTTCTCTACGCACTCTTTCTTGTAAGTACCTGCAACGGGGTGTTGGAAACGGGTAGGGTTCGTAGAGTTACCCGTGATAGATACGTCTACACCTTCGTGCCACATGATAGCCACGCCTTCGCGCACGTCATCGGCTCCATAACATTTTACTTTGGCACGTTCACCTTTGGAATAAGCTATTTCACGAACTACCTTCAACTCGCCCGTATAATAGTCGAATTGTGTTTGAACGTAGGTAAATCCGTTGATACGCGAAATGATTTGAGCGGCATCTTTACCCAGACCGTTCAAAATACAACGCAAAGGTTCCTTGCGCACCTTATCGGCCTTAGCGGCAATTTTGATAGCGCCCTCGGCTGCGGCGAACGACTCGTGGCCGGCAAGGAATGCAAAACATTTCGTCTCTTCGCGAAGCAGACGAGCGGCCAAATTTCCATGTCCGAGACCCACTTTGCGGTCATCGGCTACCGAACCGGGAATACAGAACGACTGCAAACCGATACCGATAGCTTCGGCTGCATCGGCAGCATTCTTACAGCCTTTCTTCAAAGCGATGGCAGCACCTACCACGTAAGCCCATTTTGCATTTTCGAAACAAATAGGTTGCGTCTCTTCACAAGTTTTATAAGGATCGAGCCCATAAGATTCGCAGATAGCGTTAGCCTCTTCAATATCTTTAATACCGTTAGCGTTCAAAGCGGCAAGAATTTGCTTGATACGACGGTCTTGACTTTCAAATTTCACTTCTCTAATCATAGTAACTTCCTCCTTATTTTATTCGTGACGGGGATCTATATATTTCACTGCACCGGCCTCTTTGGTGAAACGTCCGTAAGTTCCGGTTACCTTCTTCAATGCCTCGTTGGCATCGGTTCCTTTCTTGATTTCGTCCATGAATTTACCCATGTGAACAAATTCATATCCGCAGATTTCATCGTTTTCATCAAGAGCAAGAGTTTTTATATAACCCTCTGCCATTTCAAGATAACGAGGACCTTTGGCCAATGTACCGTACAACGTACCTACTTGGCTGCGCAATCCTTTACCGAGGTCTTCGAGACCTGCACCGATCATCAAACCGCCTTCCGAGAAAGCAGATTGAGTACGCCCGTAAACGATTTGCAGGAACAACTCGCGCATAGCCGTATTGATGGCATCACAAACGAGGTCGGTATTCAGAGCTTCCAAAATAGTTTTACCCGGAAGAATTTCCGATGCCATAGCGGCCGAGTGGGTCATACCCGAACAACCGATGGTCTCTACCAATGCCTCTTGAATAACACCGTTCTTTACATTCAACGTCAGTTTACATGCACCCTGTTGAGGAGCACACCAACCGATACCATGAGTCAAGCCCGAAATATCAATCACTTCTTTTGCCTTCACCCATTTTCCCTCTTCGGGGATAGGAGCCGGTCCGTGATTAGGACCTTTCTTTACAACACACATGTGTTCTACTTCGTGTGAATAAACCATAATTCGCTCTTTTTATTTGATGAGTATTTTTACGCTCTTTTCAGCGTTGCAAAGATAATTTTTTTTCTTTATGTAAGCAATAGCAAATTTATTTGTAACGGCTCAAAATAATTATATCGCGGTTCAATTGTTTTCAGAATAGTCAGAGGGAATAATGCCCATTTTTTTCATGAGAAAACAGGCGTTCATATTTTCGGCTATACCCGGCTGTAATCGATAAGAAAAAGTAAGTTCGTCTCCTTGTATAGCTGCCTCGAAACGATAATTGCCGACTTTTCCGGGCAGACTATCGGCAAGTTTGCCCAAAGCCAAATCATGAGTAGCGATAATTCCCGTTGCTCCGGCCCCGACCAACTGACGGATAAGAGCAAGCGAACCGGTCTGCTTATCGACCGAGTTGGTTCCCCGCAGTATCTCGTCGAGAATAATAAATAATTTCTCCCCGCGCCGTAAACGCAAAACGATTTGCTGCAAACGTTTCAATTCGGCAAAAAAGTAAGACTCGTTATCGGCAAGGGAATCAGAGGCCCGCAATCCGGTAAACAAAGGCAACGGAGTAAAAGTCATGCTATCGGCACAAACGGGAGCGCCCATGCAGCCGAGTAAATAATTGATTCCGATAGTCCTCAAAAACGTACTCTTCCCGGCCATATTGGCTCCGGTGATAATCTGGAAAGAAGCCTCGTTCATGGGCGCGACATCGTTACAGACCCGCTTCTCTCTCGGGATAAGCGGGTGTCCCAGAGCTTCGGCCCGCATAACCGGGGTGCGATCTTCCCGTATATCGGGAAATACATAGTCGGGGTGATTGTATCGAAAAGTTCCTAACGAGACATATACGTCGAACCGCGACAATACATCTATCCATTGCGTTATTTTTTCGCGATTGTCACACAGCCATCGGTCGAGCGCGTTGATTTGCCGCAAATCCCAAAGCAGAAATCCGTTCAACAAGGCGAATCCTACGAAATTGTAGCGTTGGTCGAGATTGCTGAGCAAATGCCGTAAACGGGACACCCTCTGCGAGACAGAGCCGTTGCTGTCGACACACCGGCTTTGTAACTCACTCAATGGCTTGCACCGAAATCGCATCCGCTCCACCATCTCGAACAGACGCGAATAACGGGAAAGCGATTGAAGCGTCCGGTTGAGCTGTTCTTGTATGCGGGTTACCCGCTTGGCAAATAGACCGGACAAAACCAGCAAAAAAATGAAAACCGCCACGATCACATTCCCTGCGACCATTCCCGTTAACCATAAAGCGAATAAGGCAAGATAAACCGCAGGAACCGCATAAACCAGCCAACGCACAATCCGCCCCGTTCCGAACCGAGGCATTCCGGCAAGCCGTTCGATAGCCTCGGTATCTACCCGGCTCTCTCCCGAACAGCCCCCGTATGATTGAAAATCTATCCTGAAATCCGTATGGCAGGACATTTCCTCGACAGCCTCCTGCCTCTCCCGAATAGACGCAGTTTTCAAATCGGGGTGAAGCAACTCCCGGGACAACGCGACACGCCCTACTGCCGTCGCCGTGCGATTGATATAGGCGAAGAACGACCTCTCGCCGAAAAGGTCGAGGTCGAAGCTATAATCATGGGAAGGGTCGATAAATTCACTGCCCCCGTCGATTCCGTCGAAACGATATTCCAACAAGGACAATTCCCTATGAATAATCCGGTCCCGACAATCGACAAATTCTTTTTTCCGAAACCAGCGATCGTGCACCTGGGCCAACGACAGGAACAGAACGATTCCTATCAATACGGTTGTGCCCCACACCTCTACACCCTCATTTCTAAATAAATACACGATCAATGCCGCAACAACGACTACCGAAAGACGAAGAAAAGCAATGATACGAATATACATTTTTATCCGCTCCGTTTCCCGGCTATTAGCTTGAAGTCGGGAACGGTAATCTCGCAGGACTTTTTCCATAATCACCAATGACAAAAAATGATTATACCCTCCACAAATATTTCATAATCAATCGATCGTAATCCCTAACCGATTCGCTCAATGCTTCATACGGTTTGATATAAGTATGAGCAAACGATTCACGCTCTATCTTTCTTTTCCGTTCCTTGCCCAATCGTTGTATCTCCTCGTCTTCTCCGGGAGTTGTAGGACGATACCCCATAATCAGTTTCTCCATATTCCAACGATTGTGTTCCACTTCTGCCATCATCTCGATCAAAGCAGTATCTTCATCGAGATTTTCAGGTTCCGATTTTCCGAAACTTCTTCGCTTGGAAGGGACAGAATGAGCATTGTAAACATTCGACCAACGATGCACGGTAGACAATTCTTCCCACAATGCCCTTGCCTCGATATCGTCCAATGTTTGCGGGAAAGGCTGTTCGGGAGTTATTTTATGATAAATAAAGTTTATCCGCCGTACCCGTTTCATGCAATCGTCGTCTATGTCATAGCACTCGTCCAACATGCCGAACGCCCTCAATTTACCGTATTGATGAGCTTTTCGTATCAATTCGATGGTCGAACAGGAAACATTCTGACGCACGAGTATCGAATGAGCCTTTTCATACACGAGCCGAGGCATATAAAGAGCCGTAGCGATACTCTTTTGAGGAATTTCGAAACAGATGGCGATAGTCAACAACCGCCCGTCTTCCTCCTCTGCCCAATGTTGTAGCAACTCTTGTATTGGACGGCTCTCGACAGAACCTTTGATAAATTCAAACTCTATGTCGGTAAATTTATCATCGGTATTCGGGTTGGCATAACTCTTAGCCGGCTCTACCGTATCGATAACTCGATAGTCGCACATGTCGAACAAAGAGTCGTATCTGCCTCGCAACCGATCGAACTCAGTGTCGGCATTCATGTCGATAAAAGAGATTCGTGTCCGTTTACTCCGGTCTCGAAGGAAATTGGGATAATGGGCGATATGAGCGGCTTTCACCCCCATAGCGATTCCCATGCTGGTCATTCCCACGATGACGAGATGGACGTATCGGTTGCTGTCATAACCGATTCCGTCACCGTCGATAGGTACATAGCGTATGACTTCCGAGCCTTTGTCATGCGGAGTATACAGACCTCGCACCAACACCTTCTCCGCCCAAGTTTCATAAAAATTAAACGGCAGAAAATCGATAAGCCTTTCGCTCAATCGATCGAAAGTCTGCGTTAATTTCAATAATTCCTCATTCTCCGCACCGTCTTTATATTTTTTTTGGAAATGCACCAGCCATTGCCTCTCGGTCTTCTTCGGAAGTTGGAATATAGATTCTATATCATACCGTTGAAATACGGCAAAGGTCGATTGAGCTTCGAAAAGCACATTACATTTTTTACAACGGCTCTGTATTTGCGCTACCAACATGCGCAACTCCTCTATATCCCGGGGCTCTTTTCCTATTGCGTTCTTTTCCCGCAAAATCCTATTAATGAGAGCCGCACATTCGATATTGATCGAGTCATGATCGGTTTCATTCTCCTCGCCCAACAAAAATATCTCCTTGCAATCCGGCAAATGCAGTTTCTCCAAATCTTCCCGCGAATCGCGGCCCCCGTGCAAAATTATCGTACGACGGTCGATAGAGGCATCAAGTTTGGACAACAACTCGTGACGGGCAGAATCGACACTACCCGAAGTCTGAATGACAAACAAATAAGGCGTATGATCCGACTGTTCGGCCACACTCTTTTGATACAACTGTTTGATAAGCCCGATAGCCATCTTATCGAACCCTATAATCACATAATGATTCCTAAATTTATAGCCTATCTGACCTTCCCTCGCACGCTCTACCCGGCGGTCGATAATATTCGAGAAAATAGAGATGAGCAAACCTCCCATCAGTGCAGACCCGGTGATCGAAATAAGGAATGCAAGGAAACGATTCCACGTCCCTTCGACGACATACTGATTGCCGGGATCGGCAAAATGATAGTAGACATCGACAAAAATATTACGTGGGTCGTTCTCCTTAATAGTAAGAATACTGCCTGTAAGCCATTCGATTACGATGAACAAAAGAATAGCAGCGACGATAACACCCAGTAAAAAAAGCAATTGCCATTTGATACCCGATGACAAAATCCGGTCTATACCGATAACCGGGTGTCTGAAAAAATCCTTCATCGCCCCGAAAAATTCTTTTAGTCTTTTCATCTCTTCTTCACAATATCGAATCCCAACGCTTGTATCAGTTTAAGCGTCCCTATCGCCGTGTTGCGATCATAATCCTTTTCTATTTCGGGTAATTCCTCATAAGGCACGAGACAGGGATGCGTCTTCTTCTCATCGTCCCGTCGCGCTCCGTAAGTCCACCCTTCGGACAAACGAGATTGCGACCATACCTCATGAACATTTTTCGCCATTACCTCGACCAACTCCATAAGTCCCTCCGGTAGTTTTTCCCGGCTGGTATCCGTCGGAGCCGGAATATACTTTTCGCGTTTCATCGTTATACGGTATTATCCAAGTTATTTTCCCCAAAGATAGCATAAGGCAAGTACAGGACAAAATGAACATGCAAAATACTTTCGGCCCCCACCTGCAAAACCTCATGATAACATCACAAAACTCCTCCCCTGCCGTGCCCCATAGCATTACGGGGTGCTTTGCAACGCAAAATATAGGGGAGGTAGCACGCAGTGACGGAGGGGTTGCTCTCTCAAACAGAACACGGAGGGAAGATTCGGCCTCAACATAGACGGGATTTCACACGTAAGCTGGTTCAGAAAGAAAATGAATAAGTTTAGAGAAGCTATTGGAATGCCGAAGCCGAAACAGAATAGAAGTATTAAACTGTAAATCAAAATAAAATCTGTGATACGGCACTCCATTATCACGGATTTTTGTACTTTTGTATTTGGATTGGGGTAACTCTTTCCAAGACATACGAAAAAAAGAAGAAGCGGTATGCTTATCTTGTAGAACGGAAACCTGGTAAATGTTATTATACAAGTGATTAATCATTTACATGTCAATGCAATAGCATTTTATTCTACGTGCAAAGGAAACAAAACAGGAACAAAATCAATAATTTAAGCCATTCTCCGTTTTTCGCATTTCACTTAGTTTCATCCTTTGCACTTGGTCGTACTAAAAGTGTTTTCAAGCTATTTTTCCTGACAACTAATCGCTCTTCTGAGAATATATTGTTGAAGCGCATCGATGAATTGTTGCAGCCAAAAAAGAAAATGACAAACCTCAGTCTTATGGGTATATCCCTATTGGAGTTTTGTCCTTCGTAAAGGTAGCTATTTCTATCAAGTCATAGGCATATGGAAAGGCAAATATGCCTACCTAAATTTAGTTTACTTCAGTTTAGCTTATATATAGAGCTAACTGACTAAAGTAAACTAATTTTTTGTACCTATTTCGGTAGTATCCCATTCAAAACATACAGCCAAAAGAGAAGATAACTTTGCCGGATATTTTCTCTTTTCGCTGTAGTTTTGTTGGCGATGCTCCATAATTTCACGGAATCATCCAACCTGATATGCTATTCGCATCGCATTTTTCAAAAATTGTAATACCTTCGCGTTCTCATTATTACTGTCGGTGCTCGATAAAGCAATCGCATTAGAAAAGTATGCGTAGAGCCGTTGGGGTTGATCGTCCGTGAACGACACCTTATTGAACCTGTAACAAGGGCGGGGGTAGTTTGCAGTTTCGCATATCATTTATTTTTATGCGAACTACATTATCCGTCCGCGTTACGACGCAGACAAGCTGGAAGACCGACCGTCGGCGGTTTCCGCCGCGCAACATTCCGGTTCATTTTCATTCACATCCGCCAGACGCCTAACCGCTAATCAGACCTTTATGCTCTTTGTCATGTCGTGTATACGATAAGAACAACACAACTATTGTCAAATCCGAAAATTCAAAAACAATGGAAATGAATCAAAGCATCGTGCATGGATAGCCTGTGCATACCATAATCCCCGAAACGGCTGCAACTGCTCAGCCCGTACAATGCGCAACAATTGACGAATCGCAAATCGCGTCGGCTGCCTCTGTAACTGCTCAACCGACCATTTCGCACGAGTTGCTATATACCCCTGCCGAAGCCGCCAGAATCGTATATCACCTGACTGATGGGTATTTCGATCCCGGATACATCCTGCTTTTCGGCAAGTTGGTCGGAGACACGCCCCACAGAGATGCTGCGGCCTACAACCTGCTGGTGGTGCGCGAAATACCGAGTTGCGGCTGGTTTCACAACCAATGCATCCTGCATTACAAGATGCCTTATCGACACCGAAAAATCACCTACATCAACCTTTTTATTCTGCCGTTGAATTACGGCATTGAACCGCACGACGTTCCTCTATTTCGCCTATGTCAATGGTAAATTGCCTCTTCTACTACAAGTAGAGAAAGTCTTTTGTAGCTGTTGAATCTCAAAGCGGAAGTGGCAAACTCCGATTCACGGAGTAAAGGTTATATGTCGTTTTATGGCATAAGATATGAACCATGGACAGAAGCCAGAAAGTCCAAATCACAATTCTGCAGGATTTATTTTTGATATAGAATCCTAAAAAATATTTAATGTATGTTCTTTTAATGTAGGGATGATTCCCTACTCCGTTTACTCATAATCCTAACGATGGAATAATATTGCCAAAATTTCTGATTGCACTTTATCTGTGACAGCTTTGCTACATATTGCATTTAATTCATGGTTGCAAATAGCAATTCCATCAAGGCAACTCCTTCCTAATGCACTATCTTCCGACGTGTAATAGCCTTTGGTAAGTTCATTCCAAAAGAGCCAATAAGCAATTGCCTGATATTGGTTTCTAATACTCAGTATACATCGTATTTTATCATACAACTCCATTCCTTTCCTAAAATCATCCCATGCCTTTATGCGGTCATTATTAATTGATGCAACTTTAATTATTGCATCAGAAAAATCTTTTATTTCCATAATTAATAATTACTTTTCTTATAATTGCTATATGAACTATGCTTCATTGATTCATCAAACTCTTTTTTGAGTTTGTATAACTCTGATTTAGGGTTTGCTATATCGCCTCGATAATTCTTATAGAACTGTAATATATGCAGATATTTCTTATTGTCTGTCAATTCTTCTATATGATTGAAATCATTCTTGAAAATTATTGGATATAACTCCGTTCGTTCTTCATCAGTCAATTCCAACATGGCTTTGCGCCATTCCTGTGTATATCCCAAATGCTCAAAGAAAAATCGGAACAACAGGAATGTTTCAGGCATAATGAGCAACTCCATATATTCTCTTTCATTTCGACCGAAAGCTTTCTCGAAGAACGATACACCTCTGCCTATTTTTCCTTTTGTAGCATTGAGAATAGCCTGAACTGCGCGAATGTACTTACGATTCCAATATTTGCCTATGTAATCTCTGTCGTGGCTATGTTCACCTGTAATCGGGTGATACTTCATCGGGAATGAGTATATGCTAACATTCAGGTTCTCACATAAATCCACATTTATTCGCATACGATGATACAACTCTTCCGGCTTATCGGTAAAATTGTAGAGAAGGTAATTGGAAAAATCTTTCATTCCATACTCCTCGCTCATCGTAAGCGCTTTAGTATATTCCGGCTCCGTTTTAATGTTGTCGAAAGCGATACGAAGAGGGCGGACTGGGATCTCTGCCAATAGTTTAACAATGCGACGACTGAATAATCTTGCATCAACACCTTGGTTAAAGTCCACGAAACGCAGACGACCTAACCGCTTCTTGAACTTGACATCGAAATAGGGTGCAAAATCTTTGTATGTGGCAATCAAAGCTTCTCGCGTGCAGGTTTCGGGATGCAGGAAACCATTCTTTTCCCGTAATGCGTATATTTCAGTCCTTGTTTTCTCGTTGAACGATTTATAGTTATTCAGTTCTTGAAGTAACTTGAATGATTTGCGAATATATGCACGGTTATTGATTCCCAAACGAAGATTTCTGATAGCAATTGTATACCAGTTTGGCTCATAATATTTAGCACCTTTGGTAAATCCGCAAGATTTGATATCTTCAATGATGTCTTCTAATCTGTTAGAGGCTAACACATTATTATCCATCAGCAAAAGATTTTGCTGCTCACCATATAACTTCCGTGTTCGGTCGATACGTTCCCGTAAAGGTAAATATTCTTGATATTCCGGCTCGATTCGCCAAACGGCACAAAAGGAGCATTTTCGTATACACCCTCTTGTAGAGTAGCTGTAATATGCGCCACTATCGGGATACACATAATCTATCTCGTCAAGAATAGAATAATCCAAAGGCAGTTCATCAATGATATAAGGATTGTCCTTATCAATGTCTTTATATGGTGTATGGAGGGTGCCGATATGAGGACGAATACCTGTTGCCTTTTCAATCTCATCGGGTTGGATAGATGCCATTACACCTCCAACCATAATGTTTTTCGGATCTTTCGCCATCAATTTTGCAAACTCAATAGTCTCAATGGTGATATCCCAATAGAAAGTAAATAGCGTTGTTACTCCAACCCAATCCCAACGAGGGTATTTCTTATACTCTCCTGAATGATAGAATTTCTTATAATATTCGACCCAAGGCCCTAATATAGCAGCAATCTCAGAATCCTCAATACCCACCTGTTTTAAATATTCATGCTTCCTATACCTGATATATAGAGCGATTTTGTCTGAACGTAGCTTCCAGTTTACGGAGCCGTCAAGATCTGATAGTTTGGCCACGCATTCCTCGGTGATTTGATTGATAACAAACTCTTTCAAATCTCCTTTGTAAAAGATGACATCATCTCCACGCATCCTAAAATAGGTTGCGAGTTTCATTAGCCCGATTGGTGGAAATTTATTCTTGTAGTTGGGCTCAAGCAGTAATACTCGGCGACTCATCTCGTCAAATCCTCCTCGATAACTTTTATCAGAGCCTCTCTCTGACGTTCATCGGGTATAGCGTTTGCAATAGACGCATATATCCGTCCAATGAGTTTCCGTTCAGCCTTACTGTACTTCGAGTAAATAGGACTATCTGTTCTGTATTTTGTCTTTGGAGTTGTTTCAGGCTCGTCTGGTTGTGATGCTTTTGTTGAAGGTAATCCGTTATGCAATTTATCGGAAGTCGGTATTAACTTATCGATAATTTTTCCCAACGGAGAATCAGAATCTTCAATTTTAGCGCGTCTTTTCTCTAATTGCTTTATAGCTTTTTCGGACTTCTTCTTATATTCTTCGAGCTGTTTTATTAAATCAACATGCTCTTTTTTAGAGATATAATCACTTTTGTCTTTTATTTTCTCTTCGAGTTCTTCTGCCTTGTCAATAATTTTTAGGTTGTTTCTTATATCGGATGCGTCATAACACATATCTTTAAGATGCATAAAATCATGTTTCACGCGCTTCTCAAACTCATAAAGATATGTGTTCTCCCCAAAATAATCTCTACGAGAATTTGGGATAAGATATTTGCTTGTAGCGTGGATTTCGCCAAAATAGTAAAAAGAGAATCTTTGGTCAGTTGTTGCAAAAAATTTCTTACAGATTTCCTCGTCACCAATCTGAATATTCTCTTTTCGCAAACGAATACCTCGTGCAATATTTATTCGCTCCATTTGTCCACCCAAATGAGATAGCGAATACCATCCCCAATAGATTATATTGCCATCACTATCTTTTGATAGTAAGAAATCGACTCCAAGTATGTCATCGATCGCTTTTTTGCTTCCTGGAATTTCTTTGTATATATGTGTCGTATATGGCTTATAAATCTGTTCTTCGTTAATGTATATATTATATGCGTCAACTTTTAATCCATTATCTTTTATGAATTTATTGATCTGAGAGCGATATATGAATTGCGAAGATATATCAACGGGCGCAACCATTGAAAGGTAATTCTTGACGCGCTCAACATTGAGCAATTCGTCAGAGGTTACATTCTCCAAAATAACCTTGAAATAGTGTTTATCCGCAGCCTCTTTTTTGTGAATAGTATCTGTTACACGAGCCAAAACATCAACCGCTTCTTCCGAATTGTCGCGGTCATTGATTATTTGCTTTAAGAGGTCTGCATCCCAAGTCATAATTGATTTGACCTCCTCGCCGGCGAATGTCGTCTCGAATATAAGCTTTGAACAATAACCCAATCCTCCTAATCGACCAATGCCTCGAAATCCTTTATCTTCCCCTCGCTTCTTTGTCGAATGAGCAATATTTCTCAGGATAGGAATGACTTTGTCTGATGATATACCTGTTGCGTTGTCTTCAATAACAATACAACGTTCTTTGGGGTTAATAGTAATGTGAATCTCATCTTCACCTGCATTTATCAGCCCCTCAGCGACAGCCTTATCAACTTGGTCAGCAGAGTTCTGTATATACTCTCGATATATGAATCGACAATCTTCATACATACCGAGAGTTAAGGATTCTATAACATCCTTTCCTATTCTTGGGTTATCAGTCATAATGGCTTAATCAAAATATTTATAGATAGGTAGCGGGAATTTTATATTCAACATAGAACGGAACACCGGATTCTGAATGATATATTCACCTTGTTTCATTCGAGTCAGCATCGTCTTGTACACGCTGGGGACAAATCTAAAATCTTCCCGCGATATTTCAATGGCATTTGTGCGACCAAATGCCTGTGTTGCACAGTTGCCTTTTACTCGACGATGAATGTCGCTTACAAACTGTTCTGCGCCAAACAGGACAATGCCCAATGATCGACCGCGTTCCGTAATGTCAAGCAGTTGATGGAGGATCGGAGACGACTTCGGCACATCCGTAGATGCGTATTTATTCAACTCATCAATAAATATCACTATGCGGTCAGGAATATCGGAATCAACACGGTCAGTAGAACCCAACTTGAGATTATAGACAGCTCGCATAACATCGCCGAAAACAAATCCTTGTGATTCTTCGTCGAGTTTAGCAACATCAATTACCATCACATCGTTTTTATGAATTTGGGCAATTTGGTCTCGCAAACGTACACCACTACCTAATTTGTTGGTAAACATCTGCTGGCATTTCTGATAACTTTTATTGAATAAACGATAAAACTTGCGCCAACTCATAACGGATATTTCTTTGCCAGCTTTGCTGGCTTTATCCGATTGCGTTTGTTTATATAGTTCACTCTTGAAGTCTTCCCAAGTTTCAATGCCACTAAAACCACCACTATTTGATATAATGAAATTAATTATTGACTCTATCGTGTCGTTCGGGTCATCAACATTAGCAAACAACAGGTCAAGACATTCCTTATCTTCATCCGTTTCAAATAAATACTTATACTGCAATGCATTCCCCGCTTCAATCCGAGTCTTTATAATATCTTCTTTTTCATAAGTATAAGAAGTAAAGTCTTTTGAATACGGATAAAAGTATTTTACCTGCTTGAATGGTTCAAACTCTAACTCCAGCAGATCATAGATTGGCTTTATCTGTTTAAGTTCATCCTTACGAGTGTTCTTTTGGTCTATCTTTAACAAATCTGTTCCTTTCACATTCATTATAATGAATGCAACGGACTCTTTCTCATCTTTGGCTGCATAATCCTGAATTGCTTTCATTAGGAACATAGCATATGAGGTCTTGGAAGCCAAACCGGATATTCCTGATATGTTTAAGTGCGCACCCTCCGGTCCAATAAGAAAATGAGAATTGAAAAATACGGGAAGCGTCTGCTTGTTTACACCTTCATACATCTCGATATATCCAGCCGGCAGTTTATGTTTTACATTATTCAAACCGAGTGCTTCCATTATCTCATCGCGTTCGGCAAGATATACCTTTTTACCTTCTTGAACAGGGATGTAAATATTCTTCGTGTTACCAACTACCTTACACTTCACATAGTTCATACCGATACGCTCTGTGTATGAGGTTGATTCCACCTGCCCGAAATCGCTTGATATATAGCCTGCTAATGCGCTCGGAGAGTCTGTCATATGGGAGATTTCCTCAATCACTCCAAATGTCTTTGTCGGCTCTCCATTTACATCCTTCACATGTTCAACGACAACAACATCAAAAGGCTTTAATTTCAAATCCTTTCGAGTCCAGAAGGTAAACTCTTCTATTGTCGAAGGCTGTTTCTCTGTTGCTATAATTTTACCAATCGCTTCCATTATCTTGCTTAAAATAAATTGATGAAACTTATATCGCTCTTAAATCGACTTTTGCAATAACACTCTGTCATATAAACCGGATAGAGATGATTTGCCCATCGAGCATCATTGCCATAACAAACAGGATTGCGTTCGTTTATGATGTTCGCAGTAATCATATCTATCTCATCGGATTCCAGTCCATTTTCTGCCTCTTTACCAGTCATAAGCATTTTTTCTATCTTCAATATTCCGGAATAAGGCGTAGTAGTATATCTTCGGTCTCGAATCCGAACATACCAAATAGCAAAGTTTACATTACCCCATTCTTCTCCCGGCTTCCACATAAAAGCAGGTGTCCGATGGAATAACGGCAGTTTTGCAATCTGTCCTGCACTACTCTGGTTCTTATTGTCCTTCATCAAATTGGGATTAAATCGTTTTGACACTCCTACAACATGCCGGTAGTTATTACGAATACGCGCCAATTCTTTATAATCCCCAGTCTTCATCGGTTTATATTGTATCGAGCCGTCTTTGATGAGATAGTGATCGTGTGTCAGCAAATGTTTGCTCATCATTTCTGCGACAATCCGCTTCTCGCATTCTATCATCTCATCTTGGATACGAGCGATGCCTTTGTTCTCAAGAGTTTCATTACCTTCGATCTTCATTAAATAGAAAAGTACCTTCCCAAACTTATTTCCGGAGCCTTTAATAAAAGGTAAGTCGTTTAGTTTGTTGCATAGATTATTAAAATACACTCCGTTATCAATGCCTTCATCGTTAGCTGTTATCGGTAGGCAGACTACCGGATATGCTTCCTCGAAAACTTTACCGAAACTTCGGAATGTATTATCATCATTCATCTCTCTGCCACAGCAAGAAACGGAAATCTGTCCACTGACAATTGGAAAAACCTTTTTATCATACTGTATGTCATCAACCTTATAGACCCGGCGCGAACCATCAAGAAAGAATTTGAATAATGGAGGCATAGACCTCATCTTTTCAGCCAAGAGAGACATATTTCTCATATGAGTGTCATGTATACTCTCTGCAAATTCTTTCATATTGATATATGATTCTTCTTTCGCCTCGTACTCGATATTCGGGGGCAACATATTGTCATAGCAATACTTGAACGATGCAAAGCATTCGCCTCGCGTTTCCTTCGCTATATAATCTAACAATTTACCCATAACTCAATGCGTTATTGTTAAAATCACAAAAACATCGTCATATATACGGGGATATAGTCAATCCCTTGCTCGCGTTTCAGGTCTTTGGTGTAGATAACATACTTGTTCTGCACGCGGTCGGAGAACTTATCACAGAAAACATCTAACGAGGTATGCGATTTATAGCCGGATGACTTCACTTCAATCGGCGATATTTTATGCTCGTCTGCTATCAAGAAATCTATTTCATAGTATTTCTTTCCATCCGGAGTCGGTATCGTATGATAAAACAACTGCTTGCCGGCAGACCTCAACATCTGGGCTATAACATTCTCATAAACATAGCCTAAGTTAGCGCTGAGTTTGTCGTTCAGCAGTTTTTCATAAATAATGTTATCCGTAAAGTCCTTGTCCTTGAAAGCCAGTGTTACAAACATTCCGGTATCGGACGCATATATCTTAAAGCGTTCATTATCCATTGTAAGGGCCAGTCCGACATTCGGGTCATTGGAATGATATGCAACATTTGCTGACATGAAATCATTCATCATTTTGACCACGCCTGCAACCCGCTCTGCTCTTTCGCCAGGTATAGCCGATGCTATTTGATACCGCGAGGCATTCTTACTCAACTGTGCAGGTATGGCATCGTACAATGCGGTTGCTTTGCCGGTATCATCCAACTTCCAAAAATCTTCTTCGTACAACGAGACAATATCCCGCTTTACTAAATCTACCGCTCCGAGATTATTCGTCTTGATATACTCTGCTACGGCTTTAGGCATACCTCCAACCAGCATATACAAGCGGAAATCGCGCATCATTCTCCGATGAACGGCATCGCCTAACGGTATGCGTTTTTCAAATGCCGTACGCAGCAACGGTATTGTTGCGGTGTCGCCCAACGCCCAGCGAAACTCCTCATAGTCCATAGGAAACATATCGACCCGCGTCTCCTCACTCGGCAGCAGGATATCCTGACTGCTCTTGTGAACGGTAATGAGTGAACCGGTCTCGATATAGTCGTATCGACGGTCTTTAACCAAATGTTTGATAGCCTGACGAGCCAAAGGAGCTTTTTGTATCTCATCGAATATGATTACAGACTTGCGTTCAATTAACTGCACACGATAGATAAGTTGCAGCCGAAGAAATATATAGTTCAGGTCTGATATATCATTAAAAAGTTCCCGTACTTCTACCGGTGCAATGGCAAAGTCGATGAGAATATAGGACTCATACTCATTACGAGCAAACTCTTCTGCAAGCGTGGACTTCCCGATTCGTCTTGCTCCCTGTATAAGAATTGCGGATTCTCCATTCCGCTCCCTCTTCCATTTGAGCAATCGGTCGTACATCTTGCGCTTGAACAATATAGTATCTTTCTCCATAACCGTTGATATATAGCGCAAATATAATGCTTTTGTTTGTATCCGCCAAATGTTTTGCGCGTATTTTGTCAATTTGCGCCAGATGCTTTATGTCTATTCCGACAATTTCCGCCGTTTTTAACTTTGCAAATTGCAGTGCGCATGCACGCTATTGTAGCGATCCTCTTTTATGGTATTTTCATTGGAAGATTCTCAATCTCGAGTTTCATAGTAGGTGTTAGACATTTGCCACAGCCGTTTTAATTCGGGCTTGCCCGTGTGTCACGAAAAATGTTTCGGGGGAGCCTAATACCCCGTCCGACATTCGTCGTCGGATGGGTTGCCATACAATCTGCAAGCAGAGGCGGTGGGATTATCCGATATATGACAGATTATGGAATGGCAGTCAAATAGATAAACAACCTTTTCCTGTCGGAAGATTTCAGACCTCAATTCGCGAATGGGTTTTTAACCGACAAAAGGGAGTAAAAAGAACTTGTTACCCGTAATTGTTTCTCGGGGGTTAAGAACGGGTTTGCTTCTTCGATATAATCCGTTCATTTCTCAGCGGTCGAATTACGGCCTTTTCTTTGTCGATAATGCTACCGGCATTCGAGTGTAAGAATCCAGTTTTAGAGTACGATTTCGGTCATCAAAGTTCAACTGCATTTCTTTTCAGATGTTTGCACGAAACGGTTTACTTTAGTTTTCTTGCCCTATATATAGAGAAATACTAAACTAAACAGAATTATATATGCCCGCGCGGTCGGTAAACAGCACTCTCAAAAAGAGTAAGAAAGCACGAAAATCCGGAGGTTGCTCTAATCGAACAGTTCGTTTACCAAGTTGACCGCATCATCCTTTTTCTGATTGATGATTTTGGCATACACCTGCGTCATCTTGACATCTGCATGGCCGAGTAATTTCGAGGTCGTGTAGAGGTCTGCACCGAGTGTCAGCATCATCGTCGCAAACGTGTGACGGCTCGTGTGGAAAAAGACAAGCAAAGAGAGCAACGGAAACGAAAAGAAAGCATAACGCAATTTATTGGTTATTAACCATTTCTCCATATTCTTCCACATGAGAAAAAAGCAAGAAAGTGGGGATTATTGAAGATGTTCAGTTACCAAACCGTTAGCCGGACTGTTACCGAAAGGAATCAAGGTAACGCGAAGCGGATCAGATAATTTGAAACGACGATATATTGCACTGATTGTCATAGTTTTGCATGCTGGAGAACGCTTATAAAACAGGTAAATTTGCCACTAAAATTATGAGCGTATGAAAGTAGAAAAATTCAAGGTTTTGCTCTACCTCAAAAAGAGCGGACTGGACAAGTCGGGCAAAGCCCCGATAATGGGACGTATCACCGTGAACCGGACAATGGCGCAATTCAGCTGCAAACTATCATGTACTCCCGAATTATGGAATCCCCGAGAAAGCCGTCTGAACGGCAAGAGCAAGGAAGCGGTGGAAGTAAATGCCAAAATAGACAAGCTGCTGCTTGACATCAATGCCGCGTTCGATTCTCTTCTTGAACGCAAGAGCGATTTTGACGCCGTTTCCGTCAAGGATGCCTTTCAGGGCAGCATGAACACCCAAATGACCCTGCTGAAGCAATTCCGTAAAATCAATGAGGACCTGTTGGAAAGGGTTGGCATTGACCGCGCGTATGGCACTTACGACAAGTACCGCTATACGCTCATGATATTGGAAGAGTTCGTAAACAAGAAACTGGGTGTCTCCGACATCGCTTTCGGACAATTGACAGAGCGGTTCATTTGGGATTTCCAGGAATTTGTGCTTGACGAGAAGAAACAGGCGGTGGACACTCTGCGGCATTATCTTGTCCTGTTGAAGAAAGTATGCCGGACAGCTTACAAGGAGGGACATTCTGAAAAATACCATTTCTGTAACTTCAAGCTACCAAAACAGAAAGTGAGTACCCCGAAAGCCTTGACCCATGAAGAGTTCGTCAAAGTCCGTGATCTGGAAATTCCCCCGCAACGTGCGTCCATCGTGGTGACGAGGGACCTATTCCTTTTCGCCTGTTTCACAGGGACATCCTATGCCGATACGGTTTCCATCACCCGGGACAACCTGTCAAGGGATGATATGGGGGCATTGTGGCTGAAATACCGGAGAAAGAAAAACGAGCTTCGCGCCCGTGTGAAGCTGCTGCCGGAAGCCATAGCCCTGATGGAGAAATACAGGGACGACAAGAGAGAGACTCTTTTTCCGAAACAGCTCTATTCCACCTTACGGGGGAACATGAAAATCCTGCGTGTCCTGGCCGGAATAGAATCGGACATTGTCTATCATGCCGGGCGGCACTCGTTTGCAAGCCTGATTACGCTTGGTGACGGTGTTCCGATTGAAACCATCAGCAAGATGCTGGGACATAGCAACATCCAGACTACCCAGATCTATGCCCGTGTCACCCCCCGCAAACTGTTTGAGGACATGAACCGGTTCATAGAAGCGACCGGGGACCTGCAACTTGTTTTATAACCGTTAAAATGAATTTTATGAGATCGACATTTTCAATATTGTTCTATATCAACAGAGGAAAGGTAAAAGCCGACGGTACGACCGCCATAATGTGCCGCATTACCATTGACGGGAAAAACTCCGTCATAACTACCGGATTGTATTGTAAACCGGAGGACTGGAGTAGCAAGAAAGGTATGGTAAAGGAAGACAGGACAAACAGGCGGCTGTCCCAATACAGGCAGGATATCCAAAAGAAGTACGGGGAATTGCTGAAAAGAAACGGGGTTGTCAGTGCCGAATTACTGAAAAATGCAATCACCGGCGTGAATGAGCTGCCCGTTCTGCTATTACGGAGCGGAGAGGTTGAAAGGGAAAAATTGAAGATCCGCGCCAAGGAAATCAATTCAAATTCCAGCTACCGGGAATCCAAATCCACACAACTGTTTCTTGAAAAATTCGTCAAATCAAGGGGCATGGAAGACATCGCCATGAATGAAATAACGGAAGAGTTCGGGGAATCGTACAAAATCTTTTTGAAGAAGGTCTGCAATTGCAGCGACAATCGTGTAAACAAATGCCTGTGCTGGCTGAACCGTTTGCTGTACCTGGCAGTGGACAGGGAAATCATCAGGGCCAATCCCATTGAGGATGTGGAATACGAAAAGAAATCACCGCCCAAGTTCCGTTTCTTGACGCGCAATGATTTGAAGAAAATACTTGCGACCCCGATGGTCGATCCCAAAATGGAGCTTGTGCGCAGAATGTTCATTTTCTCGTGCTTCACCGGACTTGCCTACGTTGACATCTACCGGCTTTATCCGCATCATATAGGCATTTCATCGGACGGCAGGAAATATATCCGGGAGAAAAGGGGCAAAACCAATGTGGAAGCGTTTGTGCCGCTACACCCTATTGCAGAAAGAATACTTGCGCTTTACAATACCACGGACTACGGTAAGCCCGTATTCCCTTTGCCAAAACGTGACGGTATCTGGCATGAGATTCATGGGATGGGTGTCGGCTTGGGATTGAAGGAAAACCTTTCATACCACCAGGCCAGGCACTCGTTTGGAACCCTCCTGCTGTCATCGGGTATATCCATCGAGAGTATTTCCAAGATGATGGGGCATTCAAATATTAGCAGCACACAGGTTTATGCGAAAGTCACCGATGACAAAATCTCCGAGGATATGGATAAGCTGATGGCAAAAAGAAGTGGGAACGGCACATGTTCACAATAGGACTACCGTTTCGCGGTCGCCCGCTTCCTCGCCGCCCATGGAAGTTAGTACAGACTTCATTGAAAGTGAAAAAGTCGGACGGCAGGCCGTTTCGGGCAGAATCTTCCTCCTTCGGAGCGTATTCTGCCCGAAAACTTTTTCCCTTTCACGTCTGTACAATGGACGCCGACGGCAGCGGAAACAAGCGACCGACGGAAAAGTCGGAACAAAAGAGAAACAGCATACAATCAGTAGATTGCTACCGGTCCATATGCTGTCCTGAAATTCTACAGGAGGGATATTTTTTGAAAGTTGAATGAAGCGGGCAGGCGGCAAACTGCGCTCCCTCCAGAAAAATCAATCTGTTTTTTTCGATCACTTGCCAATATCCGCCTTTGTCCGGTCCGATGTGCTTTGTCACTTTGTCGGGATTCAGTCCGGCTATCTGCTTTCCTACAGCGTTGTTCGGCAAAAGCTGTTGCGCTTGGTGTGTTGTCTTTAGAAAGCATAGTGATGATTTTCTCCCTACTTTTTATTTCTTCTTCTCTTTTGTCGATGTCTCCTTACTTCTTGAGTTTTTCATATAGTTTCTCTCCATTGTTGTAAATGACATCCAAAAGTTCGTTTGCAAGTTTGATGTCTGCAATTTTTATAATACTATCTTCTTCTGTTGGATAGCCAAGAATATTGGAGCTGTCGTACCAAATAGTAGATTTGTCTATGACACATGAGCATAACGATAATTTTGGTACGATCTTTATGAATAATCCTTGGCTTTTGAGAAAATCTCAAAACTATCAATACTTCTAAAATAGTCCAAACAAACCGATGGATTTATTTTTTTGTTGCGTATTTCGTAATTTTATTACGAAAATATGGATTATAATTTATTATATGGGATTTTATTTATACCTTTGTGCTATATAACAGATAAATATAACAATTATGATAGCAGAGTTCAGCATTGAGAATTTTTTCTCCATTAAATCGGCTCAGAAAATCAGTTTTGAGCCATCAGTAGATACTTTTATGTCTGATGAATATTCGTATGAAGTTAAAGAAGGGGTAAGATTGCTGAAAGTGGGCATCATCTATGGTGCCAATGCTTCTGGAAAAACAAACATATTGAATGCCATCGAATTCTTCAAGATATTGGTTTTGAGAATGCCTAAAGACCGTAATGAGAAAACAGGGGTGGTTCCTTTCATGCTGGACGATATTTCGAGAAATGAAACGACAAAGTTGTCTATGGCGTTCTATATCAATCAATCGAAGTATATCCTTAGTTTTGAGTTGGATGCCAAGCATATCTATTCCGAGACATTGATTGTTTATGATTCAATTCGCCCTACCAAGCTGTATAACCGAAGTTATGATGATTCAACGGATTCCACGACCATCGACTTTGGCGTAAATCTAAAAATGACAAAGAAAAGCCAAGATGTGATTTCCGGAAATACTATCAATAATTGCAGTGTGCTTGCTGCATTTGGCAAAAGCAATGTGGAACGCACTAAGCTGAATGATGTGTACGACTATTTTGCCAAACAAGTAAAGGATGTGTTGGCTCCCGGTATGCTGCTTTCGGGATATGTCAAATCAAGATTGGATAAAGACGAAACAGGAGATTTGAAGAAATTCATTTTAAACTTCCTGAAAGCGTCCGATTTCAACATAGAAGATGTTGTATTGCACGAAGAGGAAGAACTGATTACTCCTGAATTGGAACAATTAATTCAGAATGCCCCTATTGATAAAGATGCAAAGGCAGAAATGCTAAGAAAGGGCAAAATTACAAATACGGAACTGACCTTCAAGCATAAAGTAGGCGATAAAGTCTATGATTTGTCGGAAGAATACGAATCTAATGGCACCATGAGGTTCCTGGGAATGGCGGTGATACTGAATTTTCTGTTAAAGACCAATCGATTTGTGTCTATTGATGAAGTGGAAACAAGCATTCACTATGAGCTGTTAGCTTATTTCATAAAAGTATTCTTGGCGAACAGTAACAGAACATCCCAAATGCTCCTAACAACGCACGACATCAATCTTCTCAACGAGGATTTCATTCGCCGTGATACGATATGGTTCACTGATAAAGACGAACTTGGCGAAACAAAAATAATGCGTCTTTCTTCTCTTGGACTGCACAAGAATCTATCTCCGTATAATGCCTACAAGCAAGGAAAATTGGTAAAGTTGCCGTTCTTGGGTAGCCAGTATATTAACCTAAACGACTAATGATATGGGGCGGATAGTAACAAAGAGTATCGCCATTATTGGCGAGGGAGAAACAGAATGGTTCTATTTCGATTCTCTGAGGATTGCGTGTCGCTATCCCTTCAAGGTCGCTCCTGATTTTCCACAGCACAGTGACATCAATCATATTCTGAAACTGATAGAGTCCTATTTGAACAAGCAATATGATTATATCGTATGCTTGTTTGATATGGACAGGCTATATAAATATTCTTCTGAAATGCAACTGTATCAGCGAGCAAAGAAGGAGTATGGCAAGAAGAAGTATGTAGGAAAGGTGATGTTCGTAGAAACGAATCCTTGCACGGAATTTTGGTTTCTACTGCATTTCTTGCCTAATGTGGTTTGTCGGCGATATGATAGTTACGAACAACTGCTTCCCGAATTGCAGAAATATATGCCTGGCTATGAAAAGACAAAACGATATTTCATACGCACCAACCTCTATAAATACTTGACAGAGAATGGAGACTTGGAACGGGCAATGTCAAATTCAGAAAAGTTGTGCAAACTCTGCAAGGAATCACCGGAGGATTTGAAGGCGTACTCGGAGGTACATAAGGTGATGAGGTTGCTCAACGAAATATAGTTTTAGACAAAAAGTAAGTAACATATGAAAATACAATCAGTTCATATCAGAAATTATCGGAAATTGAAGAATTGTCATATAGACTTTGGCGAGAAGAAAACAGTTTTAGTTGGTGCTAACAACAGTGGTAAAACCTCGGCTATCAGTGCTATTGTTTGGTTCCTTAAGAACACAGAGAGATTCACTCTAAAGGAGTTCACCGTAACTAATTGGGCCTTAATTAATACAATAGGCGAAAAATGGTTGGAAAAGGATTCTGTAGATGACGCATTATTGAGTTCCCATCAATGGGATAACATCGTACCATCAATGGATGTCTGGATAAATGTAGAAAATGGGGAACAGTATCGAGTGAATCACTTGATACCATCACTTAGCACTTGGGATGGTAAAAAAGTAGGGGTTCGAGGGCAATATGTCCCTAAAGATGTTACAAAACTCTACACTGCTTACAAAGAAGCAAAGACAAAAGCGAGATCTTTAGAAGCTACTGAGGAATGGAAGGAGGCAGACTCTCCAGAATTATATCCCAAAAATTTATGCGACTTTTTGGGTAAAGGCTCAAACCTTAGAGAGTATTTCGATGTGAAATACTACATCATAGATCCAGCTCTTGATCCTGATGACGAAGACGAAGTGCAAACAACGCCAGACAATGAGCTGGGCTATAATCCACTTGACGGACTAATCAAAGTGGATACTATACTGGCATCAAGAGATTTTTCTGATCCGGAAGGACAAACAGATAGTGAGATAGATACATTGTCAAAACAGTTCCAACAGTACTATAAGAGCAGTGGTCAAGAAGATGAGGAGCTGACTTGTGAAGGGTTGAAACTCCTTGGAGGTATCGTAACAGCGAACAAAACATACGATGAAAAATTAAGAAAGACTTTTGAGGTTCCTGTTGGCGAATTGAAGAACATCAATTACCCTGGCTTCCAGAATCCAGAGATAAAAATACGAAGTAAGATTCAGATTGAGGAATCCATAAAACATGACTCAGCAGTTCAATTCGCTATTCAAGGTATGGAGGAATTGGTACTTCCTGAGAAGTACAATGGGCTTGGTTATAGAAATCTCATCTCTATTTATTTGAAATTGATTGACTTCAGAGAAAAGTGGCTGAAGGAATTAAGTGAAGGAAAGAATATTGAACCTATTCATTTAGTGTTTGTAGAAGAACCAGAAGCGCATCTACATGCCCAAGCACAACAGGTATTTGTAAAGAAAGCTTTTGAAGCCTTGTGCAACAACAAACTAATTGAAGAAAATCCTTGGCTAAGTACACAACTTGTGTTAAGTACGCATTCAAATCATGTTGTCAACGAACTTGACTTGAACTGTATGCGCTACTTCAAACGAGTGATAGATGTTGGCGAAAAGATACCTGTTTCAAAAGTTGTGAACTTATCTAGTACATTCGGAACAGACGATGAAACAAAGCAATTTGTAACGAGATATATACGTTTAACTCACTGCGATATATTCTTTTCGGATGCTGTTGTTTTGGTTGAAGGTCCTGCGGAAAAGATACTTGTTCCCAGCTTTCTCGTAAAAGCCGGATTAGATTCTTATTATATATCTGTTATAGAGGTGAACGGCCGCCATGCACATAGTTTCCGTAAACTAATTGAAAAAATTGGAATTGCAGCCTTGATTGTGACGGATATAGATGCGACTGACACAAAAGTAGGAGAAGACGGAAAAGAAATACATCCATCCGTGATTACAGCCAAAGGAAATGGTTATAAGACAGGTAATCCTTCCATTAAAAGCTGGCTTTCAGGAAAAGAACAAATAGACGATTTGTTGGCACTGGATGAAAAAGAAAAACTTGTAAATAATGTAAGAATAGCATTCCAAACACCAGTAAACGTCAAGTGGGATAAGAATAAAGATGAATTGACAGAAGTATGTCCCTATACATTTGAAGATGCATTGATATTTACTAATCTTGAATTATTCCGACGGGAAGGGTTAAAGAAAATGGGTGCTATTACCACAATAGCGAATCTGTTGAAACATAGTAATTCTGCCAATGAATTACAAAATAAGATATTTAAAAAATTGGAAAGCAAAAGTGGTTTTCAGAAGGCTGATTTTGCTATTTCTCTGCTTTATAAAGACGATTTTGTCGATTTAGTTGCCCCAGTATATATTCAGGAAGGGCTTGAATGGATGAAGTCATATTTGGATTCTAATGGGAACAGAAATGGAGAATAATATAGATTTTCAAGTAGATGAGACACTAGAAAAGTGTATTCTTTCAACACCGCGTAAAAGTTTCTTTCTTTTTGCTGGAGCTGGTTCAGGAAAGACTTACTCTTTGGTTCTTCTTTTGAAAAAAATACGTAATAGTATTGGTAAAGAACTTCTGTTGCAAGGAAAGAATGTAGCTGTTATTACTTTTACGAATGCTGCGACAGACGAAATTATCAATCGTTTGGATTATAGTTCCATTTTTCAGATATCAACGATTCATAGTTTTGTCTGGGATGTTATCAAATACTATCAAACAGATATTAAGAGGCTATATTGCCAATATATTATCGAAGACATAGAAGCGTTGAACAAGAAGATAGATGAAACAAAAAACAAGACAACAAAAACTTATTTTTCCAATGTAGAAAAGTTTAATCATCAGAAAGAACGATTAGCAAAAGCACAGACGATAGAAAAGTTCGTGTATAATCCTAATGGCAGTAATCCTGAGTATAATGCATTGAAGCATACTGAGGTTATTAAAATATCAGCTCAAATGATTATTGAGAACAAAATGTTACAGCGAATCATTGCACAACAATATCCGATACTATTGATTGATGAGAGTCAAGACACGAAGAAAGAACTAATTGATGCTTTCTTTGAAATTCAAAGGAATTTTGCTAATATTTTTACCTTAGGTTTACTTGGAGACCAGAAACAGCGAATTTATGCTGACGGGAAAGAGAACATAGAAGGTTTCATTCCTGCTGGTTGGGAGAAGCCGATAAAGAAGATGAATTATCGCAGTGCTAAGCGAATAATCCAGTTGGCAAACATTATTGGTAAGGATATTGATCTTCATGCGGAACAAAGTCCGCGTGAAGACGCTAATAATGGTTTTGTTAGGCTTTTTGTCGTGCAACAACGTGATGGTCTAAATAAAGATGAAATAGAACAAAACGTGATGAGGATTATGAGTGAGCAAACCAAAGATGAAAAATGGACGGCCATAGGTGCTGAAGTAAAAGTCCTGACATTGGAACACATGATGGCCGCACGAAGATTAGGGTTTTCTAGTTTTTTTGCTCCATTTTATAAAGTTTCAAAATATCAAATGACCTTCCTTCAAGGTTCTGTCTCAGAAATAGAATTTTTCACTAAGGAAGTGCTTCCTATTGCAAACTCCATGAAAGAAGATGGACGGATTGCTTTAGAAATTTTGAAAGAATACTCGCCATTATTGAGCAGACAGAATACAGAGAAGCCATATGAACTTTATTTGAAATGCAGAGAAGAAGCTATAAAGGTTGCTAATTTTGTAAATAAGAATAGTACTATCCGTGTCGTAGTAGATGAAATTATAAAATCTCAGCTATTAACTGTACCGGATGTTGTAAGACAAGCGTGTATGTTAAAACCATCAGACATAGAAGATGATAGCGTAGAAGAAGAACTACGTGCTTGGGTGGAAGTAATGGATCTGCCAATCGACATGGTACGCCGCTATGATGATTATGTGAACCACCGTTCACAATTTGATACACATCAAGGGGTTAAAGGTCTTGAATTTGAACGAGTAATAGTTATTATAGATGATTCTGAAGCGAAAGGATTCTTGTTTAGTTATGACAAACTGTTTGGTATTAAGGATTTATCTGAAGCAGATTTAAAAAATAAAGATAATGGCAAGGAAACCTCCATTGAACGTACTCAAAGATTATTTTATGTTACATGTACCAGAGCAAAGAGCTCATTAGCAGTTGTGATGTATACAAATAATCCAGAGGGGGTAAAAACTGAAGCTATCAGAAAAGGATGGTTTGAAGAAAATGAAATTGTTGTAATGTAATATACCGATATTACCCAATATACATTAAGGAGGCTGTGGGTAGTGTAAACAGAACTGTATTAAGCTCAATTTTGTTCGGTCGTTATTGGCATCCATGGACGCCAATAACGACTGTTAATTTGTCACTGAACACAACTTTACAAAATTTAATTTCATCCATTCAGACGGTACGCCTCCTTGTACCCGTCCATCAAGACACGCTCTATTTCGGAAGCCCTGTACAGAATCCTGCCGCCTATCTGGATATAGGGCAGTATGCCGTTGTTTCGGTAATCCTGAAGGCTCCTGCGGCTAACCTTTAGTCTGACGGCCAGTTCCTTGTCGGTGTAATAGCGTTCCCCGTCCAGGGACGGCTTGTTGTTTTCACGTATTTTCTCCACCTTTTCCGAAAGGTCTTTCAGCGACGATAGGAAGGCTCTCACGCGCATGTCGTTTTCCGGTGTCAGCAGCCGGATATTACCATTGTCATTCATAAATCAGATATCTGTTTGTTGGTTAGTTTGTTGGTTGGTTTGTTGGTCACATTGCATTTTCTTTCCTTGCCGGCTGTTATACACCGTTTCATTTCCGCCACGGGAAAGACAGCCTTCACGTCCTCCGGCCTGTAATACACCTTGTGGCTTATTTTGGTGTAAGCCAGCGTTCCGTTCTCCCGCATCGTCTGCAAAGTTCTCGGACTGATGCAGAGCAACCTGCACACGTCATCGCTGTCAAGCCACTCCTTTTCTCCCAAGTCCTCCTGTTCCCGGCAGAGCCGTTCCACCTTTTCCGCAAAAATCTCAAATCCCGAGAGCATCCTCTCGAAAGTCGCCTTGTCTATGACCACTACTTCCATATCCTTGTAATTTTAAGTTTGACATTGATTTTTCATGCAAAACGAAACGGCGGAATCAGGCTGTCCCTACCGTTTCCTGTGCGAAGGAAACAAAAAAACGAAAACAGTCCGCAAACCGGACGGCATGTGTCACCGGCAGACATCCCTTTTCACCGCCAGGGGATAATTACGGATGGAAAGAAGCGGAAAAGGACACACTTATTTCTTTGAAGCAAAGGTAGCCGTTCCCCACCGGAGCGCAAGGCCGGGCCCTGCGGGTCGGCGGGGAAAAAATCATCCTCGCGCTCTGCGCTCCGGTATTTTTTCCTGCCGAGCCTTGACGCCTTTCCGGAGGGAGAACGGCTGTAAGGCATACAAAGAAACAAGAGTGCCCGTACCACGGGCCGGATGTCTAACAGATAAAAGCAAAAGGATATGGCAACAAAAGACGTGAAAGAATTCAACGGATGGTTTAACCGTTCATACGCGAGATTGAAGGAGAGACTCTCCATCTATGGAAAAATCGACGAAGACGCGTTCCATGACGCATATCTGGCTGTCAGGAAGCAGATAATGTTCTCAAGTGTCGGGATAGAAGATCCGGAGTCCTATTTCTTCGGATGCTACCGGAGAATCCTGCAGTCGGGCGCAAGGGATGAAAGCTGTTACGACAGCCCCGGAGACGAGTATTTCGCAAGACTGGGTGAGACGGACTGCGCGGAAGAGACAGAGGAACGGGAAGAGATGCTTACCGGATGCGACAGGCTGGTAAGGGACATACAGAAGTTCCTCAGGCGGCATTTCTCCTATGAGGATTACAGGATATTCATGCTGCGGTTCTACGAGACCGGAAGCTCATTCCGCACCATAGCCAGGCACATGGGCGAGAAGACCTCGGTGGTGACACGCAGGGCACAAGCGATGATGGAATCCATCCGGGCAAACCGGAAGTTCATCGCCAAAAGAAGACTGATCATGGCCGGAGAGGCGGCATGACACGAATAAAGGAAGACAACGTATAACGAAAAAATATCGATGATTATGAAACTGACAGTTTATGACAAGAGCAATTCCCATCCGGCACTGACCTACAAGGGCAAACGGATCATCACGGTATGCCGTGACAGCAGCATGTACCTGAGCAGGATACTGAGCAGGGAACTGAGCCTGCACGCAGGAAACAGGCTGTGTATCGCCAGGGACGAAGACAGGCCAAAGGACTGGTACATGTTCGTCTCGGATGACGGAAACGGATTCACGATATGGAGCGATCCGCGTTGCGCCCGCTTCTCGAACAGCTTCATCACCGACATGATACTTGATGCGGCAAAGGTCGAGAAATGCGCCGGTTTCATGGTGGCGAAAGAGCCGGTGAATGTGGACGGCAGGCTATGCTACCGGATAATACTCGACAACCCGATACCGAAGGGAGTAAGAGCCACCGGTACGAGATAAGCCCGATATCCGAAAGAAAAAGCAGGGGACATCCGAAGGAAGAAGATCCGACCTCCGGGTGTCCCTTTTTTCATGCGGCCACAGGCAGGATCACAACGGTTTCAGGTTGATACGGCTGCTGTAGATGGCGTTCAGCTCGTCACGGTACTGTTCCAGATGGGCCGAAAGGATATTGTCAATGTAGCAGGAAATGCTGACAGTCGGTGCTATCACGGAAAGCAGGGTGCGCACCCGTTCATAGTTCTCGCTGCTGACATAGGTCTGCCGGCGCTCTTTCACAACGTTGTTGCCGAACAGATGTTCGGGATACTCCTGAAGACTGTTCTTTTTCCGGTGTGTTTTCCCCCGAAGAACCGGAGACGGTGCTTCTTCCTCACCGCCGGACACACCGGAACCGGAAACTTCCACCTTGTCGGATTTGGCAGGAATCCCCGACCGATTTTCCGTTCCCGGTTTCTTGTCATCTTCTTTTTGGGAGTCGGCAGCGTTGCTCCCATAACGATTTTCCAGGACGGAGGCGGGAATATCCCCGGCCATTACGCGGCGTATCTGCTCCTCGTCGATTTTAACTTCCTTTCTCTTTACCATGAATTCCATATTTTTGATAGTTGAACAATTCTTTTCCGGCAGTCCTGCATTTTCATCACGTTGTGAATGTAAGAATACCACCCTTATTACATGCTTGCATTATCTGACAGGTATGTGCATCCGACCGGCAAGCCGGTCATGTATCCAATCCCCCACGTGTCCAGTCTGACATTAAGCCGGTCACGCATTCACACATGGGGGAACGGTTGCCTTATTATGTTCTTACATATCCCCGTTCACCCGTTACCGGACGGTTTAAGGCAACCATACACCATGTACCTGACGCACACTTTGATGATTGAACTGCCGGACACATGCTGACATGCGGCAAAATAACGATATTTTTTCCGGATTGGCACTATCATGGCGGTCTGCTGACGGTCTGTGACACTGTATGTCATCCTGTTACACCGTCCAAGTGCTCCGGTGACTCCGGTTTTGGGTATTCAAAAAATGATAAAGATGGCGGCAGAAGGATTTTATAGACGGGAAGTGGATAAGATGCCATATTTTGATTTTTCGACAGAAAAATTCATGTTCAAGCGAACATGGCAAGTTGTGTTTTCGGCTGCCAGAAATTATTTCCGGCACCCCAAAACAACTTGCCGCTCGCCTGAAGGCTCGGGACGGGCTCCACTCCGAAGTCATTGCGCCTGAAAGCGAAAAAACTGGAACAAAAACGTGAAAAATGACCGCCGTAACATACAGACCAGCTCTCAAAAAATGACCACTATTGAAAAAGAAAATGAGCTTTATTCGTGTTTCCAATCTACCGCAACCCGTATTTTTTCATCTTCCGGTACAGTGTCGCTGGATTTATTTTCAGTAACCGTGCGGCTTGTTCGCGATGTCCGTTGCATATTTGCAGGGCATTGATGATGGTTTCTTTCTCTACATCTTCGTCTTTTAACGGGACTATGACCGGCATTGTATCTTTATCCGAATTATCGGATGGATTTCCCGACACCAGATTTTTCATGTCCAGTAATGGGTTTTCCGCGAGCAGCACGGCTCTCTTTACCATGTTCTGCAACTCCCTGACATTGCCCGGCCATGAATAGGAGCGCAGGCGGTATATGGCATCATCGGAAAAACCACTTGTGTCCCGTTTGAGTTCCTTTGAGAAGCGTTCACGGAAAAATTCGGCCAAAGGCAGGATGTCGCCCGGACATTCCGCCAAAGAGGGTTGCCTGATCTCAAATTCATTCAGGCGGTGGAACAGGTCTTCACGGAATCTCCCTTCTTTAATCGCCCGTTCCATATTCTCGTTCGTGGCGGCTACAACCCTTACATCCGCAATCTTTTCCTTTTGACCGCCTATAGGCATGTAGATGTTCTCCTGCAATACCCGTAGCAGCATGGACTGTATCTCGAACGACATCGTTCCGATTTCATCCAAAAACAAAGTGCCGCCTTTCGCCATGTCGAAGAAACCGGGCTTGGCCGCGTCCGCACCCGTGAAAGCCCCTTTCTCGTGCCCGAACAGCATGGAGGGAGCAAGCTCCCGTGGCAGGATGCTACAGTTGACCGCTACGAACGGCATTCCCACACGCTCGCTGTTCTCGTGGATGCTTTGGGCCACGGATTCCTTGCCCGTCCCGTTGGCACCGAGTATAAGCACCGACATGTCCGAGGGGGCAACCAGCCTTGCGAACTTTTCCACCTCAAGTATTTTGGGGCAGGTACGCCTGAACAGGTCTTTCGGTTTCGTACGGACTGTCGCGAGCGGACGGAATATCTCTTCAGCCAGCTCCAGCAGGTGTTCCCGGTGTACCGGCTTGGGCAGGTAGTCTTTCGCTCCCAGTTTGATGGTGCGTACCACGTCCGGCACAGACACGTATTCCGTGGTTATGATGAACGGTATGTCCCTTTTCTCCTTTTTAAGCCATTCCAGCAGGGAGATGCCGTCACCTTCCGGCAGCCGGACATCGGAAAGAATCAGGTCGAACCGGTGCTTGCGTATCAACGCGCGGGCTGCCGGTTCGTGCACGGCGGTCATCGCGTCATAGCCTGCCTGCTCGAACCAGTCCTTCTGCCGCTGCGAAAGGCTTACATTGTCTTCAACTATCAGTATTTTCCTTTTCATGGGTCATTCTGTTTATGGTGTTCTCCGCTGCCGTTACCAGCATGGAGATATGTTCTATAATCCGTTTCGTGTATTCTTCGATAACCTCCTTGCCGGATGTCTCGTCTTTCAGCATTTCCCGGAAATCGTAAAACGGCCCGTAGGACTGCAACAGTTCCAATGAAGGCTGTATCTTGTGGGCGATTTCCCGTAATCCGGCTCTGTCTTCGGCTTCCATGGCAGACCGGAGATCCTTTATATCCCGGTTGGATTGGGAAATGAACGTCCGGAGCAGTTTCCGCTTGTCCCGTACATCCGCCGTGAACGTGTCGAAATCGGGAGCGCAGGGTTCTTCCGGTTCTTTATGGGGCATGGCAGCGGATATGGTATTCAGCAGTTCGTTCATTGAAAACGGCTTGTAAACGCAGTCGGCAAAGCCGCTGCCAACGAACGCTTCCTTTTCCCGGTCGCCCCTTGCTGTCATGGCTATGACGGGAATCGTGCGAGAGTTGCCTATATTGGAATTGCGCAGCAGATTCAATATCTCGAAACCGTTGGTTCCCGGCATCTGTATGTCGGACAGCAGTAGGTCGTAATCCCGCTTGCGCATCTCCTTCACGAGTTCTTTCGCATTGGAGCAGGCGATACAGGACACCCCGTTACGCTCCAGCATCTCCTTGACGATTTCCAGTTGCAGACGGTCGTTGTCGATAATAAGGACACTTTGAGGCAAAGACCATGTTGCCTGCAATGCCGGTGCTTCGTATCCTATCCTTTCATCGGAAGGCGGCAATGGCAATGATACCCGGAAGGTAGAACCACATCCGATTTCACTTTCGACATATATTTTTCCGCCTAAAAGATTGACCAACCCTTGCGTGATAGGGAGTCCCAGCCCGAAACCGTCGGCATTCGTCTCCGAGGCCAGACGCTCGAACGGGCGGAATATGCGTGAAAGGGTATTCTCATCCATACCTATTCCCGTATCTTTTATCTCCAGGGAGAGATTCCCGTCTTTATAGGCGGCATTGAAATGTATCGTACCTGTTTCCGTGAACTTGACGGCATTTGCCAGCAGGTTGTCTATGATTTGCTCGATACGGTCCACATCGCCGTGAAGTACGACATCCGTGTCCTTGAAATCACAAAGAAAAAGGATGCCTTTATTGTTTACCACATGGGAAAAGCCCGTGGCAATACGTTCCAACAAATCGTTCAGGCTGAACGGTACGTTGTTACAGGTCTCCTTGGACTCGTTCAGACGGTACACGTCTAAAAGGTTGTTCAGCAGGTGTAGGATATGCCTGCTCACGATCCCAATATTGGCCAAATGGCGATTCCGCCGTTTCCTGTCACGGGTATCCGCCGCCAGTTCCGCACAGCCGTTGATGATATTCAGCGGAGCGCGTATGTCGTGTGAGATGGTAAGGATGATATTCTTGCGTGTCTCCAGCAGTTCGTGGTTCTTGTTTATTATTTCCTCCATTTTCAGCCTGAGCCTCGTGTCGCGTTTCAGATCCTGCTGAATAACCATATAAAAGATTGCCAGCAGGATGAGTGCGGCTATAATCAATCCGGTTATGATCCGGGTGGAAAGCTCGTGTGATGCCTCGATATGTTTTTCCCTATACTGAAAAACCTCTTGTGTATGGTTGTTCAGGGTGTTAATCAGCATGTGCAGTTTGCGGTTCAGTTCCTTGTTTTGGAGCTGGAGACTGTCCGAATATGCATCTATGTTGCGTATGCGCTCCTCCTGTATGGTTATCAGACGTTCGTTCAGGGAACGTATGGCATCAGCCGAAGGCGGAACCTGTACGGTCTCTTTCTTTCCGAAAAATCCTGCAATACCTTTTTTCTTTTGGGTAATGGTACGGGGACTTGTCACACGTTCGGTTTCGACCGGCAGACGGTGAAGCAGCAGGCTGTCGGCGATTTCCTGGCGGTGGTATGCCTCCATGATATGTAACAAATGCGTTTCTTTATCCTCCAACAGGTTACGTAAGGTATCTATCTGATCCGACAGGACAAAGTCGCCGTGGCTCCGTTGCAGATCTTGTAACAGTATATCCACATCCAGCCTGTCTTCGTGGTAGGATTCGTAATCAGCCTGTTCCCATGCCATAACCGATTCACCGGACAGGGCGAGGTCTGTTATATGGCGATGGATATTATTGATTTCACGGCGTACCAGACGGATGGCATTGGCATCCTCCTCTATCTCATGTATCCGATGACGTTCATGAAATAAAACGGCTGCCATGCACCCGATTATTATCATCAGGAGTATGTAACCGAAAAGAATCTTATATTGCAATAGAATTTTCATTTAACACTTACAATAACCTTGATTATAGCCTAACATTGTTTAATATCTTTGGCTATGTTATTAAATACCATTACATTTGCATTTTATAGTGAACATTTTATGAGCGATATCATCAAAATATCCACCGTCCATGATTTTAATGAACGGCTTGGTGTCGAAGACCGTCATCCGCTCGTGAGCGTCATCGACTTTTCTGCCTATCCACCACGTCATCTGTTCCGCGCATTGCTTGGTGTCTATGGCATCTACATTCGTGAAGACGAACCTCAAAATGTGGTATATGGTACAAGCAAATACGATTTCCTTGGTGGGACACTCATAGCTATCGCTCCCGGCCAAATCAGCGGTGCAGAGGACATTGGAAGACCCATTCAGCGTAAGGGTTGGGCAATTCTGTTCGATGCAGAATTACTAAGGGGTACACAGCTTGCGCAGAAGATAGATAAATATACCTTTTTTTCATACGAAGTCAGTGAAGCCTTGCACATGCAAGATTCGGAACGGGAAACGATAGTCGAATGCCTGAAACATATCCGCAGTGAATTATCAGGTCCGCAGGATGAGTACAGCCGAACAATTCTTGTCGCATATATTGAAGTGTTGCTCAATTATTGCATGCGCTTTTATGGTCGTCAGTTTTCTACCCGTAAAGCAGTAAGCAAGGATATCCTGGTTCGCTTTGAGCGGATACTGACTGATTATTTCGAGCTTGGAGAACAACTTCATCACGGACTTCCCAATGTTCAGGAATGTGCCGAACGACTTGCCCTGTCCCCCAATTATTTCGGAGACCTTATCAAACGTGAAACAGGGGAAACACCGCACGAACATATCCAACGCTTTCTCATCGAAAGAGTAAAGATTGCTTTGGCTTCGGGAGACAAAAGCATCAGCGAAATAGCATACGACTTGGGGTTCAACTATACACATCATTTGAGCCGGATATTCAAGAAATCGACAGGTATGTCACCCAGTGAATATATTGCAGCCTTGAAATTGAAATAGTCGGGCTTCTATTATCGGAAGCCTGACTATTATTGATTATTTCAACGATTGCATATCAATCACATATCGGAAGTGCACTTTTCCGTCCACAACGTTTTTCCAAGCCTCGTTGATTTGCTGTATGGGGATGATTTCGACTTTCGGGTAAATACCGTTCTTTACAGAATAATCTACAGTTTCTTGTGTCTCTTTCATTCCACCAATAACTGAGAACCATACTTTACGACGACCGCCCAAAGCTGTCACAGTCAGTTTTGGGGCGTCTTTGGCAGCAGGTAAACCGACTACTGCCAATTCTCCATCAACCTTCAGCATATTTACATAAAGCATAGGATCGTAAGCTGAGGGAATCGTGGAGAGAATGAAACAAAGAGTATTGTTCAGACCTTTCAACTCTTCCTGGTTCCTTACCTTCACGTAATTGATGGCACCCATTGCCAGTGCTTCATCTCTTTTTTCATCGGTTATATCGAATACCGTAACTTTAGCTCCCAATGCAACAGCATATTGTAAAGCCATATGTCCCAAGCCACCAAATCCCGCGATACCGATTTTGTCGCCACGTTTGATTCCGGCATGCATGATTGGTGAATAGGTAGTGACACCGGCACACATCAATGGAGCCACTTTTTCTATATCCGCATTTTGAGGTATAATTACAGCGAAATGCTCATCTACAACCATATTGTTTGAATAACCGCCTTGCGAAAGCTCACCACCATGATAAATATCCTTATTGCCGTAAGTAAGTACCCTACCATCAAGGCAATACTGCTCCTCCTCAGCCTCACAGTATTCGCAATGGCGGCATGAATTAACCATGCAGCCAACTCCGGCATAATCCCCAACTTGGAATTTAGTTACTTTTGCCCCTGTCTTAATCACTTTCCCGACAATTTCATGACCGACAACCAATGGATAGGTCTGTGGGCTCCAGTCGTTGCGTCCTTGATGAATGTCGCTGTGGCATACGCCACAATAAAGTGTTTCTATCAGAATATCATTTTCTCCTATCTCATGACGAGTAAATTCGTATGGTTTTAAGTCTCCGTCAGCAGTATAAAGTGCATATCCCTTGGTAGGAATGCGTTCCGAAGTTTGTGCAAAACAGTTTATTGAAAGAACTGCCATTGTCACTATAAAAAATGCTTTTTTCATTTCTTTGATTATCTGTATGATTCGTTATAAATATTCTCAGAATCCATATCGGAAAGCTGTATGCGGTCAAGCGTGAAAAGCCGTCCCATCGTTTTACGGGCATTGGTTGCAAACAGACTTGCTTCTTCCTTTTGAATGCCGTAATCGGACATCTTCAATTCACCCACTCCACATTTTTGTTTTAGGGATTCCAAAGCGGTTATGAACTCTTCGGGGGAAGTAGCTTCAGGAATCCCCATCATACGGGCCATCTGTACAAATCGCTCATCACAAGCATGGGTTCCTATCATGTGTGAAAAATAAGCCCGGCTAATCAGAATCAGCCCTGCGCCGTGCGGCAAGTGCTGATGATATGCAGACATGGCATGTTCAAGCGAGTGTTGACTTGTTACACCACCTACACACATTACCACACCGGAAAGATAGCTGCCGAACGCCACACGGGCACGGGCTTCAATATCATTACCGTTTGCCACGGCTTGAGGCAGGTATCGGGTGATATTTTCAATGGCAGTCAGCGCGTACATATCGCTCATCGGATTTGCCCGGTTGGATACATAACCTTCTATGCTATGGAAGAGTGCGTCAAATCCTTGATAGGCGGTGAATGTGGCAGGTACAGTTGTCATCAATTCCGGATCTATCACAGCCAATACCGGATAGAGGGAAGGATGTCCAAAGCCGGTCTTTTCGTGCGTGGTATCGTTTGTGACAACGCAAGCGGAATCTGTTTCCGAACCTGTACCTGCGGTAGTGGGAATTGCGATGAGAGGAAGGGGGCGGTTTTCCAATGATTTGCCCATTCCTGTGCCGCTTGAAATATAATCCCAATAATAGCCGCCATTCGTAGCCATGACTGCAATGGCTTTCGCCGCATCAATCACGCTACCGCCACCCAAGGCGACAATCATGTCACAACCTTGCTCTTTCGCTGTAGCTCCACCTGCCATGACCGTTCCCACTAAAGGATTGGCTTCCACCTGGTCGAACAAGACATATTCCACTCCGGCTTTCGCGAGTTGTTCCACGACTCTTTCAAGATAGCCGTTTGCCCGTGTGGAACGACCGTTTGAAATGACAAGCAGGGCTTTCTTACCGGGTAATACCTGCTTGTGCAGATTATTCAATTCCCCTGCACCGAATAAGGCGCGTGTTGGGATGTTCATATTAAAATGTTCCATATATTTCATTTCTTGATTTTTAATTTACGAAGCCACGTTTCGATGGCTTTTTTATCAGTTTTGCTGCCGGAAAAAGCATATCCTTCAAGTAGTTTCGCACTATGAACCCGTTTGGCAATATCTGATGAACTATGTCCGGCACCACCTCCTCCATGTGTGCAAAATGGAATGATAGTCTTTCCTTTGAAATCAAACTTTCCAAGGAAAGTGGCTATAGGTTGGGCTATCGTATAGTTCCATATTGGCGAACCGATAAATATTGTATCATAGGATGCAATACTCTGAGGCAAGGAAATCAACTCCGGGCGTACATCTTTTTCTTGTTCTGCTTTTGCACGTACCCGTATGGCATGGTAGTCATCAGGGTATGGTTCTACAACTTTCAGTTCAAACAAATCACCTCCGGCCAATTCCTGGATCGCTTTTCCTACGGAACGGGTATTTCCTGTTTGCGAGAAAAAGACGACAAGAGTTTTTTCACGGGTATTCTGTGCTGTAACGTGAAACGACATCATACTGAATAATAATCCTGCGAATAATATTATTTTACTAGGGTGTCCAGTTTGATGTTCCGGTTTTTAGATCAAAATAGATATGACACAAGTTTCAAAGCACTGATAATCATGTCTCTTCAAGATATGTTGACCTAGTGAATTAGCTACACTTTTTTATGTGTTAAAATTGCACCTAAATATAACACTGCTCTAGTTTATAATCAACATCTTAAGTTGTTAAATCAATGTCAAAAACGAGAACGTAGAACTGGACACCCTATTATTTTACCCATACTGTTTCATCCTTTAATTCATTGAAAAGCCTGTTTGAAAAAATCAGCCATTTTCTTTAGAGCAACATTTATATACTCCTGATTGTCATAGAGATCAAAATGACCTGCACCTTCAATAATATACAGTTCCTTAGGTCCGTTGGATAAATCAACAGCACGTTTGCTTTGCCATAATGAACCGGCTTTACTTCCTGCGATAACCAATAAAGGACGGTCAAGCAATTCAGGAATAAATTCGTAGGCATCAAAAGTGATGCGATTAGCCATACCGATAAAGCGGAACTTGTTTGGAGAATTAGGATGCAGTGCACGGGCAGGGCTTCTATAATAATCATGTGCTTCCACCATATCCGGATAGGTATTATCGTTTATCTCATCGGTTTCCGGTACATAGTGGGCATAACGAATCTCTGCACCATTGACTTCCGCGGTCCGTTGAGCTGCAATCTCGTCAAGACGGGACTTCACTTCTTCAATATTCCGTCTGCCGTCCCAGCCTTGTCTGGTTGTTGCGCCGGGATTGGTGCAGCAAATGCCACATACAGCCTTGATTCTGCGGTCTGTCAAAGTGGCGAAAATTGCATATCCGGCTCCGGCACAAGAACCGATGGCTCCGAGACATTCCCGGTTTACATAAGGCAACGTAGTCAGAAAATCCACGGCACATTTCACATCTTCGCTCCGTTCGTAAGGATTGTCCCACAAACGAGGTTCGCCCTCGCTTTCACCTTGATGAGAAGCGTCAAAAGTCAATACCACAAAGCCGGCTTTAGCCATACCTTCGGCATAGAGTGCTGATGTCTGTTCTTTAACTCCTCCTCCGGGATGACAAATGGTAAGTGCCGCATATTTTTTCTTTTCATCAAAATCATCAGGAAGGAACAGGCAGCCTGCCATGTTGCAATTCCAATTTCTGAATATAACTTTGTGTCTCATAACCGCTTCTTATTTGGAGTTTACTTTTATATAATCCTCCTCGCTTACAGCTTCCAGCCATGTGTCCTTATTCCCTGCCGGATTAGGTATAACCGAAATATGACTGAATTCACAGTCGTATGCCGCTCCATGCCAATGGACAACTCCCGGACGGATAGTAACAGCATCTCCCGGTTTCAAGATCTGCGCCTTTTGACCTTTTTCTTGATACCATCCGCGTCCGGCAGTACAGAGCAGAATTTGTGTGCCGGTATGTACATGCCAAAGAGTACGGGCTCCGGCAGTAAAAGTGACATTGCTTGCCTGGCATGGGGTCGTGCTGTCAGATGACACCAGCCTTTGATTATAGACATCTCCCGTAAAATAATTCAGAGTTGATATGCGACCGCGGGGAAATACATCATCAATCGGTTCTGACATCGGAAACTTGCGCTCAAAAGTTGCACTTAACACCTGATTGGCTCTCCACGCTTCTCTCATTCCGACTTTATCTTTCAATATGTTTGCGATTTGCCACAACTGTCCTCCGGTTACTCCGGCATTGGATGCGTAACGCAAGTGAGCCTTGATTTGTCCTTCTGTACCATCGAGAGCTGACAATGCGGAAAGTGTCGCAATTTCCCTACATGCTTCGTCCAAATTGTTTCGTCCGAACAAGTCTCCGAATAAGTGCGCTTTCAGAAAATAGTCGATAGCCGGTACGAAATCCATTACACCTCCCTTGACCGGTGCTCCCGACAAGCGTGTCTGGACTTCCGTGCCCAACTCCAATGAAGTCTTGTCTTCCGGCATTGGTGCTGCATCCATACCTTCCGTATCCACGATGCCTTTCGCCTTACGGTTGTCAAGCACTCCCATAAAAGCAGTCAGCGCATTCAAGCTACGTGGAAATCCCGCATAAGCATACAGATGTGTCATGACCTCTTTAATCTCATTGACCGTCAGTCCTGCATCCAGTCCTTCTGCAAGAACCGTCTTCAACTGTTCCGTATCTCCTTTTGCCGTCATTGCGGCGATGGGCACGATGGCCTGTTGTTTCTTACTCAATGTATCCATTTGTTGTGCATTCGCTTGTGCAAAGCCTCCCATGAAAAACAGGAGAAGCATTGCGGATTCTAATATTCGTGTTATAAGTTTCATATTCATTCCATTTGATTATTCAATACCGATCCAGTCAGATAGCAATTTCCTGATATTATCCGGAACATTATAGGAAATCCGCAAGCCGTCTTCAACCGTTGCGTCAGGACATAAGCGGGCGATATTAGCTTGAGCATCATCGATACTTACCGCCATACTGGTACAGAACGGACGGATTGTCTTACCCTTGAAATCATATTCTTCGAGAAAAGTACGGATTGCCATCGGTTCGCAGTATCTCCAAATAGGGAATCCGATATAAATGGTATTGTATTTCTCCATATCCTCCACATGGGTTGTCAAAGCAGGGCGGGCGTCCGCTTCGTATTCTTGCAGGGCAATTTCAGAACATTCCGTATGTGATACAGGATAATTACGTTCCGGCACTATCTCGAAGAGGGTTCCTCCTGTCAGTTGTGCAAGTTCCATTGCTACCGTTTGAGTGTTTCCCACTTTATTGGTGGCTCCCGATACAGCATCTGTCCCTTCTGGAACATAATTGGCCCGTGAAAAATACGCCACCAGCACATTACTCTCAGAGGTGCTGTCTGAATCATCCGAATTTTCCGGGGCGTCCGGTAGTTCCTGTCGAGGCGGATTGTTCTCATCTTCATTGCACGCTGAAGCAAAAGGCAATATGAGCGCTGTTAAAAACAAGAGTTGGAAGATTATCCGTTTCATGGCTTATTCTCCTTCCTCAAATTTTACATCTATATCTCCGATTCCATCAAACACTTCCACCCCTGAATCAATTCTTCCGATGGATTGCATTTGAAAATGTTCACCGTTCTGTTTATACATGATTACAAAACTGTGCATGGGCGGATAATAGACGATTTCTCCGACTTCATAGCCGCGTGTACGGGCATTGTCTGTGGGCAGAGCTTCAGAAAAGCGATAACACATTTCGCGTCCGTAAAGATCCATCATCGGAAGGGTCATCGGCAATCGTTTCGCAATAGCCCGGGTCGTGGCATTGTCTTCCAATGTGGCGGTAAGTGTATGACCATTGACTGTAATTTTCATTTTCGTAATCATATCGTTATCTTCATCTGAGTTATTATCTTCGTTTTCGGCCAAGGCTATTGTCATATTGATATTTTGCCCCAAAGAGCGTACAGTCTCAATGTCACTGGTAACAGCACCTATATTTACAATGTCACCCGTGGAAGAAGAATTTTCCTCATCACTGTGGAAAATCACGAAATCATTACCCACAGTCCAAAAAGCGAGGTCACCATTTTTCCATCCATGCTGCACATCCTTTTCATCGTATGACAATGCCGGGGAAATATTACCGCAATAGTCATGGGAGCCACGGTTCAGAGATACTGTTACAGGAAGACGGAAAATCAAGTCACGCGCAGATTTGTTGTCATTCAAATAAGCGTCAAGAACCGTTTCTCCAATGGTTAGGGTAACAGAGGTACGTTTTCATTGTTGCTGGTATTATCGTCATCCTCCTCATCGGGATTTTGGGGAGTTTCAGGAATTACCGGTTCGTTCTCCTGAGTGTTCGCTTCGCAAGCAGACAACGAAAGAGTCAGGCACATTGCCATCATCATTGTAGTTAAAGCTTTCATACTAATCCATTTTTAATTGTTTATACTTAAATTATTCGATGAGAACCTTTTGTAACTTTCTCTGTTGCAAAGGTAAGGGAGAAGAGTTTTTTCACTTAAACGCAAATCTCCGTTTCTTATACCAATTTCTACGATGGAGCCAAGATGATTCCAGAAGGATTGCTTGTTCTCCACCGCCATCATCTGTTACTCCTTTTTTCAGGTTTTGTTTCTATTCCTTGCTTCATTTCGTTCATCCCTTTCTTGAATGAATGTACTCCTGTGCCAATGCCTTTCATCAGTTCGGGAATCTTTTTGCCACCGAAAAACAGCAATACCACGAGTGCGACCAGCAGCACTTCCTACATGCTGGTACCGCCGATAAACAAGGGTGTCATCATAATTAAAGGCTTTATTGTTTTCTCAATTTTATAATTTACTATTGGAGGAACTCAAAACAATGGTCGAGATGCAAGCAGAGGTGTTGGTTTCATTGGAAGTTCATTATCGTTTTTGGAGGCTACAATGGATAGTCGTTTGGTAAAATAAGTAACGGCAAACTTGTATAAGCGAATCTTAACAAATCAAATAATTAAGGCTATCGATGTAATCAGATTCTCCAATTTCTATTGGCAATTCAAACCGGAATTTCTATATCTCACTTTTCAATCTTTGGAACTTGCCTGACATACGCAGATGGAGTTACTCCTTCTATCCGATTGAATAAGCGGCTTAAATGCGATGGAAAATCAAAACCAAGAGCATAGGCAGTTTCCGTTACTGACTTGCCGGACATCAACAAATCCTTGGCATGACGAACGATGTAACGACCGATGAAGTGGTTGGCGGAATCGCCGGTTTCTTGCCGTATCAAATCTCCGAGGTAGTTGGGGGCAATACACAAGCAATCAGCACAAAAACGTACAGTAGGCAATCCGTTGGAATGTTGTTCACCCGCCATGTAATAATCATCCAATAGATGCTCCAAACGGCTGACGATGTGACTTCTTTTCGTTTCGTTTGTGATGGAGTACTGCCTGTAGAAAAAGGAAGAACAATAGACAAGTATCAGTTCTATTGATTTTGTAATCAAATCTTTGCGTTTGGCTCCGGTTAATTCCGATTGGAGCATCCGCAGGAGGGTTTCGCAATATTGCCGTTCCTGCATTGTAACGGCAAGAGCCTTATTTACATGGTAACGGAAAAACTCTAAACGGATAAGTTCTTTCTCGTAAGCAGTACCATGAAACAGTTCCGGGCTGAAAAGAAGTGCCCAGCCTCGGCGTTGGAACGTACTGCCATCATCGGCCGTACCTCCTATTTGGGATGGAGACACGCATACGATACTTCCTGCATGGTAATCATACTTCCCTGAACCGTAACCGAGTTGTTCCGATGTGTCATCCAAAAGGAATAACCCATACACAGCCCATAGTGCACGGCTATGGCGGATGGGAGATAACTCATCGTAATGGATGACACTCACATAAGGATGAGTATTTTCGACGCCTACAAATTTATTGTAGTCATGTACGGTCTGTACTTTTATATCGTAATTCTGTTTCATCGCGAATGCAAAATTAACCATTATTTCCGACAATCAGTAAAATTGGTTTTTCTTTCAGTATTATCTACACCCACTTTTTTAGCTGAAGCCCGTATTTTTGCACTAAAAAAATGAGATAATGAGAAAGATTTTAAAAACAGTTTTTGCCATTGCCTTTATATTGGGCATGACAAGTCAAACAAATGCACAGAAAATGAATAAAGTACCAACTGTAAAACTGAACAACGGAGTGGAAATGCCGCAATTAGGATTCGGCACACTTCATCTGCCGCAGGAAACATGTGCGGAGAATGTGGCAAATGCCATCAGATTGGGATTCCGCCTGATTGATACAGCCAAGAATTACGCCAATGAAGAAGAAGTCGGGCGAGGCATCAAGATAAGCGGAGTGCCTCGTGAGCAACTCTTTATTACCACAAAACTATGGATTAAAGATTACGGTTATGAACGTGCGAAACAGGCCTTTGAAGCCTCACTTAAACGTCTCGGAACCGATTATATCGACCTCTATTTATTGCACCAGCCTTTCGGAGACGTACACGGCGCATGGCGTGCGCTTGAAGAACTTTACGAAGAAGGAAAAATTCGTGCCATCGGTGTCAGTAACTTTTCTCCCGACAGGTTAGTGGATTTGTGCCAGACTGCCAGAATACGCCCAATGGTAAACCAAATAGAGTTCAGTCCTTATTTCCAGCAATGGCATGCTAAACAGTGGAACGACAAATACGGCATACAGGTGGAAGCATGGGGAGCGATGGCATCGGGTAACCATCCGGAATTATTCACAGAACCTACACTTGTAGGGATAGGAACAAAATATGAAAAATCAGCGGCACAAGTCATTTTACGATATCTTACCCAACGTGGCGTTGTCACACTGTGCCGCACGGACAACCCGAAACACCAACAAGAAGACATCAGTATTTTTGACTTTGAACTGACGGATGCAGAGATGCACGCCATAGACCTATTAGACAAAGGACACACGATGGCTAAAGACCACCGCTCGCCCGAAGATGTGGAATGGTTTCATACACAAGCAACAAGATGATGGGGGGGGGACGACTATGGATATAAGATTCGACAATAAAGTAGCATTCGTTACAGGTGCGGCAGGAGGTATCGGCTTTGCAGCAGCAAAAATGTTTGCAGAAGCGGGAGCCAAAGTCGCTATGGCTGACATGAATGAGAAACGGATAAATGAGGCAGCCGACAGTTTGAACCGCACCGGATATGATGTACTGCCAATCACATTCGATGTTTCAGACGAACAACAGGTAAAAATGGCAGTGGAACAGGTCGTTTCACATTTCGGAAAGATTGATGTGGCTTATAATAATGTAGGCATTCACGCTGCCGTGCGTGAGAATTTGGCGGATACCGAAGGGTGGGACTTTGATCATGTGCTTGCCGTCAACCTGCGTGGTATATGGAATTGCATGAAGTACGAACTTACCGAGATGAAAAAGCATGGCAAGGGAGCTATCGTCAATTGTTCGTCTCAAGGCGGACTTGTCGGCCTCCCTTGTATAGGGGCTTACAATGCGTCAAAGCATGGAATATTGGGACTTACTAAATCGGCTGCATTGGAATATGCCCGTCAGGGAATCCGTATCAACGCCATCTGTCCCGGTACATGTGAAACACCAATGGTAAAACATGCCATTGAAATGTCGCCAGACCACATGGCTCGTGTGATTGACGCGATTCCGCTGGGGCGTGTTGGTAAGCCGGAAGAAATAGCCTCAATGGTTTTACTTCTTTGTAGCGACTATGCCGGATTTGCCATCGGACAGACTTGGGCGATGGATGGCGGATATACAGCTATGTAATCTGAAACAAACGATAGAAAATCATCAATCAATAACAATTAATTATTTGAATATGAATACTGTAAAATTAAACAATGGTATTGAAATGCCGATCTTAGGCTATGGAGTATATCAGGTAAGCCCGGAAGAATGTGAGCGTTGTGTGTCAGAAGCAATCAGCGTAGGTTATCGACTGATTGACACAGCACAAGCCTATTATAATGAAGAAGGTGTGGGTGCTGCCATTTCCAAGAGCAACGTGCCACGAAGCGAGCTTTTCCTTACCACGAAAGTGTGGATAACTAATGCCGGTGAAGAAAAAGCCGCTGCAAGTATTGACGAGTCTCTACGCAAACTGCGTACGGATTATATAGATTTGCTGCTCATTCACCAACCGTTTGGAGATTATTATGGGACATACAGAGCCATGGAAAAAGCACTGCAAGACGGAAAAGTGCGTGCTATTGGTCTAAGCAATTTCTATCCGGACCGTTTTGTGGACTTAGCAGAGAACGTGAACATTAAACCTGCTGTAAACCAACTGAAAACCAATGTATTCAGTCAGCAATGGGATGCCGAGGTAGAGATGAAAAAGTACGATACGCATATTATGGCATGGGCTCCTCTTACACAAGCCAATGAAGCCCTGTTCAACAATCCGGTCATTATGAACATTGCGGAACACCATGGAAAGACAGCCGCACAAGTGGCTCTGCGCTATCTTACCCAACGTGACATTATCGCCATTCCCAAATCAAGCCACAAAGAACGCATGGAACAGAATTTGGATATTTTCAATTTTACTCTCAGTGATACGGAAATGGAAGCAATCCGTCCGCTTGACGAGCAGCCGGATTTTCGCTGGTCTCACCGCAATCCTGAACTTGTACGTTTTCTCTTGAATTACGACAATCAGTTTAACCCCAAAAACAAGTAACAAGAATGAAAAGGATTCTCATAGTATCGGGGCATCCCGATTTGAATGATTCATTTGCCAATAAAACAATATTGGAAGAATTGTCAAAGTTATTACCCCATGCGGAATTTGTTTATTTGGATAAGCTATATCCTGATTTCAAAATTGATGTAATGGCAGAACAAGAACGGCTGCTTCGCGCTGACATTATCGTATTCCAATTCCCGTTGTTTTGGTATGGCGCACCGTCACTGCTGCACAGATGGGTGGAGCAGACTTTTGTTCATGGCTTTTCACACGGGCATACCGGAGATAAACTGAAGGGTAAACAATTGGTCTTATCCTTTACTTCCGGAGCACCGGAAGATATGTATCGCCATGGAGGACTTCAAAATTATCCTATAGAAGATTTCCTTCCGCCTTACAAGCAACTTGCAAATCTTTGTGGATTACAATGGGAGGGGTATGTCTATAGTGGCGGACTCTTTTATGCAAGCCGCCAGGATGAAAACGAGTTGCTGCGAATGAAAGAAAAAGCAATAGTTCATGCTCATACTCTAATGGAAAAGTTAAATGCATTAGCATAAACCCTTTCCTTGTTTATATAAAACCGACTTCATTTTTCGTATAGTGAATGTCGGTTTTTTCTATGATAATAACGAGTTTAAATTGTGGCAAGAAATACAGCGGATAAATGAAAAAATACTATCTTTGCAAAGTAATGAGGTGTTCTTTGGATTTAATGCAAAATATGGCAAATATAAGTAGTTCGCTCGTTTCTAAATCGTTACCTATTATAAAGCAAATCTCTTCTAATTCTTTGTATTTCAATTAGAAAGAAGAAATAGACTGTCTTCTCTGATGGAACGAGAACCGCTTGTCGATACCTGCCGCTTTCGCCCAAGGTTTGAGAAGCGTGTTTACCATCGTTGGGCTCGGCAAATCGAATACATGGTCTTCCGATGTCTTCTCCCCACGTTCCGGCATCCACTTCAAGGCTTCGGGGGAAAGCGGCAGATAAATCGGCTCTTTGGTCTTTTGCATGGATACGGCCAAACGGTATTGTCCTCTATCGACAAACACGTCTTTCCACTTCAAGCTGATAATATCGCTTATCCGCAGTCCGCAGAAGCAGGAGAACAAATAAGCCTGTTTTACGGCCTCATTTTTCATCGGAGTAGCAATCAATGCCCGCACCTCTTCTATGGTCATATACGACCGCTTACTCTCCGGCAGACGGATTTTATCCGAATTGTTGATCTTCGTAAAAGGATTGACCTTTATAATCTCCGCTCGCACGGCTGCGTTCAAGGCTCCGTTCAGAATGCGATAATAGGTGTGTA